>Ga0302157_10000482_pt1 | contig 52728 bp, 40 predicted proteins | sample I_Bog_N3_3_FD_193502 | JGI IMG/M metagenome (GOLD analysis project Ga0302157, IMG submission 193502) | Peat permafrost microbial communities from Stordalen Mire near Abisko, Sweden - I_Bog_N3_3 | ecosystem: Environmental > Terrestrial > Soil > Wetlands > Peat | place: Sweden: Abisko, Stordalen... | reverse complement strand
TAGAAATCACGTGGTTTAGGCAGAGCTTTTCGTAATTCGTAATTCGTAATTCGCAACGGTGGCGCGAACCTCGGCCCAGATCTTCACTATATATGGTAGCTAACTGACACATCTACATAAGCGTCCTGCGGAAGCTCCAGCCGGGGCGGCCCGAGTTGGCTGCCGTGTATTGCCAGACGATTTCCTTGGTAATCGGATTGATTTCCAGCACCCGCGAACCGCCGGTCACCGTCAGCGGGGCCGGAGGATAGCCGCCTTCGCCCTGATTATCGAACACCAGCAAATTTCCCGCACCGGGCAGTCCCGCGGGGATGATGTGGGCGTCATGCTGGCCGCTGATCTGGTCCACCGGCCGGGGAAGCGATGCCTGGGTTTCGATTCCGGTTTCGCGGATCGCCGGATAATGCGGACCGAGGCTCCAAACGACCTTGCCTGACTCCCTGGAAATGATGGCGATGAAATTGGCGTTGCGTGAATCGATCAGCAGATTCTCCGGGTTGAACCGCTCATCGCCCGCATCGAACCAGCGGTTGGGGCCGACGACCTTGAGATTGTTGATGTGCAGGTAATCGGCGGTCGGGGCCGCCTCCACCAGCTTCAATTCGTCGGGGGTGAAGCCGAACTCCTGCAAATGGTCCGAGGCCAGCCAGGTCCAGACCACTTCCCCGGCCGGATTCACCTCGTAGATCACGTCGTCCAGCACCTGCGGCTGGGTGAAACCGGGAACCGGATGGACCTTGTTGGCCAGGACGATGGTGTTGCCGTTGGCAAGCCGGCCCCAGTCGTGATGTTGTTGCGCCCGCCCGCCGGGGGCTTTTTCGCCGAATTGCCAGACGACCTGGCCTTGCCAGTCCAGTTCGCCGATGGTTTGCGATATCCGCCGGGTGACGCGGCCTGGCAACAGATCGGTGCCGCTGCCCTCGACGGTGGCCAAGGTAACCAGGACGTCGCCCAGCCGGCCGCCCGCCAACGCGGGATCGATCAATGTGCTGTGGCCGCCAGCATCCGGCCACTGATGCACCGGATTGCCATCGAGGTCGATCAGCCGCGCAATATTGTCCCCGCCGGTGAACAGAACAAAGGAGTTGTACGCCTTCGCTGGATCATAGCGGGTGGTGCCGGTCGGGAAGATGCCGGGTTCCGCCAGCGCGGGCATCGACAGGCAGGCGCCCAGGCCGGCCAGGAGGACCGCCGCCATGGTGGGAACCCGCCCTGAGCGCTGGCCGGTTCCAACCTTATTGCCGGAATGGAACGCTGTTGCAGCCATGTCGGACCTCCTTTGGCCGGAAAATGTTCGCCGCGGCTGGCGGCGCCGTATATACAATTGTGAATGCTATAACATTCTTAACCACACGTCCAGCCGGCATTATGCAATGCGGCGCCCCCCTGTCGCCAGTCCGCGCGAAGGCCGTCGGGCTGCCGGTGGTGGCGGCCCCGGCCGGTGCCCGCAGTGGCCATGCCGGCAAATTTTCGAAGTTTTCCGCTTGCGTGGCGTGCTATTTTATGTAACCACATTCGCGCATTGTGTTATGGAACTTACCGTCTCAGGAGGCTTCCATGCGATCCCGCGCGGCGATCAGAGGCCAGTTCGGCGTTCCCGGCGCCGTCGTCCAAAATAATATGTTAGGCGCCAGCAATGAGCCGGCACAGAACCCGTTGAACTTGAGCCGCGGCATGGTGTCATAGCGATGCCCTCCACCCTGCCGGCGCGGCTCGCCGGGGCACTGGGTATCGGCGTGCTGGCGTTGGCGCCGGCGGTCTGTTCAGCCCAGTCCTTGCCGGCCCAGGCCGTGAATGTGCCGGCCGGACAGGGCGCCGCGCCGGCGGCGAAGCTGGTTCCGGTTCGACTGGTGGGCGGGGCGACCGGCAACGGACCGCTCGATCTGGCCATCGACAAGGGAATCTTCGCCAGACACGGGGTTGATGTCCAGGTAATCCATTTCGTCGGCGGCTACCCCATGGCGACTTTGGCTGCCGCCAGCGGCCAGGTGGACATGGGGGAATACGGCACACCGATCCTGATCGGCATCGCGTCCGGGATACGCATCAAGATCGTCGGTTCGCCGCCGGTGAAGACCAGCCCTTTCGACCTGGTGGCCCGCAAGGGCATCGAATCGGTCGAGGACCTGCGGGGGAAGGTCATCGCCTCCGGAACGCTGGGGGCCGGCGGCCATCAGGCGCTCATCAAGATTCTGCACGAGAGCGGCCTGGGCGAAAACGACGTTCAGTTGGTGCCCAGCGGCGGCGCCGCCGCGGAAGTGCTGCTGGCCTCGGGCCGGTTCGACGCGGTGATTGCCAGCGGACTGACCCGGCTCAAGATGGTTGATGAAGGCCGGGCCAATTTGATCGCCAGGGCAAAGGATTATTTTGGGCGTTACCAGCATAGTTATGTATATGCGACCGAGGGCTTCATCAATAGCCACCCGGAGACGGTCCGCAACTACTTCCTGGCGGCGCGGGAAGCGTATGAATACTCAAGGGACCACCTCGACGAACTGATCGACTATACCGCCAGCCGGGTGAAGGTGAGAAAAGAGCTTATCCGCACCTATTACCAGGACCAGATCGCCGAATGGGATCTGAGTTTCGGCGTTGATCTCGAGGGCGCGGCGAACGCCGTCAGGATTCTGCAGGAACTCAAGGAGATCAAACCCAACGTCAACTTTGACCCAGGCACTTGGCTTGACCTGCGTTTTATCGGTCATGACGGCACGGGCCGGGTTGCGGCCACTGAACTGCGGCAGCGTTGATCCGATGAAGATGCTTCGTTGCAAGGGTCGTCGCCGCACCGCCGTCAACGCCTGAATCCGAATGATCAACCGCATGGACGCGACAGGAGTGGCGACATGAACGAGATACCGAGGTATTTGCGGGCCGACCCCGGCTTCAGCAGCCAGCCGGACTATTTTCGCTACCCGGAGGACATCCGCGAGGAATTCATCCAGACGGGGGACATCGAATTCCGCGACGGCTCGCGCGTCACCGCCGCCGAGGTATGGGATTACCTGACCCGCGTCGGTCCGGTGAAATACCCCAATCTGTACGACAACAGCAAGCTGTTCACCAGCCGCCTGTCCAGGGACGTGAGACGCTTATGTAGATGTGTCAGTTAGCTACCATATATAGTGAAGATCTGGGCCGAGGTTCGCGCCACCGTTGCGAATTACGAATTACGAAAAGCTCTGCCTAAACCACGTGATTTCTAGATTGATGCCCCGGCGCAGCAGCCGGACCCAATGAGCTAGATGTTGTGGTCGCCTGACACATCTACATAAGCGTCGGACGTGACCCTGCCGTTTACGCTGAAGAACAATTATTTGTCGATGACCCTGCACGACCGGATGACCAGGGCCCGGGCCCCGGGGGCATCCGATCGCGTTCGTCCAGGGCGGCCAAAGCATCGATGCCTATTACGCCGCCGGCGCCATCCCGCTGCGTCCGGCCACCATCGGCAACTGGGCACGCCGCCAGCGGGAAGGCCTGACCCGCAATCAGGACGAGTTGGAACGCCAGGCGGCGAAGCAGAAGGCCTACAGCGCCCTCAGCTTCGAGGTCTGCCAGTCGGCCGGGTACGAGCACATCCAGGAAGGCACCGTCCCGGTGGACCTGGTGGCGCCGGCCACCGCCCTGCGCTGCTCGGATGTTTCCTATGGCGCCGAGGCGCATCGCCACGGTCCGCGCAAGGGCGACGTCAAGCTGTTGATCGTCGATTATCCGATGGACCATCAGAAGGACAAGGCGTGGGCGATCCGCTATTACGCCGACAGCCTGCGCCGTCTGGTCAGGAACATCGACGCGGTAACCGGGCGCACCACCACCGAGGACGATCTGGCCCGGGAAATAAAGCTGCGCAACGAAGGGCGGCGCCGGGCGCTGGAGATTGCCGAACTGTGGTGGTCCGCCGCCAATCCGCCCACCAACGGCCAGGACCGCGGCACGCTGTTTGGTCTGGGTCGCCTGGAAGCGCACGGCGATCCAGTGGCCAGCCTGTCGATTCTGCGCGAGGCGAAAGGCATTATCGAAAAGCGGGTCAAGGAAGGCCACCGGGCGCAGGGGGTACAACCCGACGCCGCGCGGCTGTTTGTCTGCGGCGCCTGCGTTTCCCCCAACAGCGCCCGCACCGAGGAGGCTGGCGGCATCATCGTCGGCAAGGACGACCAGTGGAGCGACATCGTCACCCTCGTCGATGAATCGGGCGATCCGTACTACGAACTCGCCAAGGCGGCGCTGTCGTTTCCCTACGAGCAGTCGGTGACCGAGCGGGCCAGATGGACGGTGGAGCAGATCAGGAAGTCGCGCGCCGCCGGCGTGGTGTACCTCTATAAATGGGGGTGCAACACCCAGTCGGCGGTGGCCGCGCCACTGATCGACGAGATCAAGGCCCTGTCCGGCATTCCCGGCATCATCGTCGAAGATGATCTGGGCCAGTCCCAGACCGAGCAGAAGCAGAACCGCGTCAACGCCTTTATTGAAATGATCTCGTAGCGATGCCCTCGTTCCGGCGAAAGCGGGTTGGCAGGGCGGTTGGCGTCGCCGCCTTCACCTTGCTGACGTGCGTCTTGGTGACAGTCGCCTCGGCAGGCAGTCATGCCCAGTCCAACCAGGGCGCCGAGGCGCCGCCGCCATTGGTGCCGCTTCGATTGCTGGGGGTCGGGGTAGGTGGCGGCGTGCAGGATTTTGCCATCGACGCGGGCTTCTATGCCAGGCGAGGCCTTGCCGTGCAGTTGGAGCGTTTCCTCGGCGGCCCGGTAGTGGCGACCGCGGCGGCGGCCGGCGGCAAGGCCGACATGGGTGAATATGGAACCCCGATCCTGACCGGTGTTTCGCTCGGGCTGCCCATGAAAATCGTCGGGTCGCCGCCGATCAAGGGGCCCTCATCGGAACTGGTGGCGCGCAAGGGTATCGAGACGGTCGCCGATTTGAGGGGAAAGGTGGTTGCCGCCGGTGCTTTGGGCTCCGGCCCGCATCAGGCGGTTCTCTGGATCCTGCATGCCAATGGTCTGGACGAGAAAACGGACGTCAATGTGGTTTCCAGTGGCGGCATCGATGCGGAGATGGTCCTGCGCTCGGGCCGGGTCGATGCGGTTATAACCGGCGGGTTGACCCGGCTCAAGTTGATTGACGAAGGGCATGGAAACATGATTGCCGATGTCCGGAATTACTACGGCCGTCATCAGCATAACTACGTGTATGCGACTGATGATTTTATCAAGAACCATCCGCAGGCCATCCGTGCATACTTTCTGGCGACACGGGATTCGTTGGAATACGCCAAAGCGCATGTCGATGAACTGATTGGCTACACGGGCAGCCGGATAAAAGTCAGGAAAGAACTCATCCGTGCCTATTATGCGGAACAGATACCGCAATGGGACCTAAGTTTCCGTATCGACCTGGAAGGGACGCTTATGTAGATGTGTCAGGCGACCACAACATCTAGCTCATTGGGTCCGGCTGCTGCGCCGGGGCATCAATCTAGAAATCACGTGGTTTAGGCAGAGCTTTTCGTAATTCGTAATTCGCAACGGTGGCGCGAACCTCGGCCCAGATCTTCACTATATATGGTAGCTAACTGACACATCTACATAAGCGTCCTGGAAGGCATGGCGAACGCCATCAGGATACTGCAGGAACTCAAGGAAATAAAACCAAACGTCGTATTCGATCCAAAGACATGGCTTGATTTGCGTTTCCTCGAGCCGGACGGCGAGTCCCGCCTTGCCGGGACTGTGGAACAACCACACTGATCCACCTTGCGCCATGCGATCCCGACACCATCGACGCCCCGCAGGCGTGATGTGGTTCGTGGCGCACGCGGCCGACCCGGCGGTGCCATTTTCGCAACAACCAACCCGATGTGCATAGCTGGAGCTGCTGCATGAACGAAATACCCCGGCACATTCTGAAAAGCAGCGTCGGTACCAGGCCGGCATACCATAGATAGCCGGATGACATCCGCGCGGAGTTCATCCAGACCGATGACATCGAGTTCCGCGACGGCTCGCGCGTCACCGACGCTGGATGGACAACGTCTTCATTGAGCGCCCGTGGCGATCACTGAAATATAAGTGCGTCTATCTGAATGCTTTCGAGACTGGCAGCGAGGCGCGAGCCGGTCTCGGACAGTGGATCGACTACTACATCGCCGAGCGGCCCCATTCGGCTCTCGGCGGATGAACCACGGCGGAGGCCTATGCAGGGCTGCCGGCCGGGTACGGCAGGCTGGCGGCGTCGGGGTAACCCGGGCCAAGCTTATCGAGGCCGCCAAACTATCCAGCGATAGGGGACCACCTCACTGTCTCCCGACCCGGATCACTTGAACGTGATCGCCGCTATTCTCGTAACACAACAGCCCCCTGATCCGTCTCTGATCGGCGGACCTGCGCCTGACCAGGCCCGAGGGGGAGATCTGCGTCATGATGACAAAGCGCCTTCTGCTGACGGGCGGAACCAGCGGCCTCGCGGTGGCGGTCGGCCTGCCCTGGCCGGCGACCGTATCGCACGCTGCCGAAACGTTCGCCGTGACCCATAGCGACGCGGATTGGCGCAAGCTGCTGACCCCCGATCAATATGCGGTATTGCGTCAGAGCGCGACGGAGCGTCCCTACAGCAGCCCACTGCTTCACGAGCAGCGGCGCGGCACGTTCGCCTGCGCCGGTTGCGACCTCGACCTGTTCGCCTCGACCACGAAATTTGACAGCCGCACGGGCTGGCCGAGTTTCTGGGCGGCATTGGACAAATCCGTCGGCACAACTTCGGACACGTCATTCGGCATGGAACGCACGGCCGTCCATTGCACGCGCTGCGGCGGACATCTTGGCCACCTCTTCGATGACGGTCCCAAGCCAACGGGCCTTCGCTTCTGCATGAACGGTGTCGCCATGACCTTCAGGCCCGCGGCGGCCTGACACCGGAAAGCCCGCGACCATGATCCTGTTTCTGCTGGCCTATCTCGGTGGGGTTCTGACCATCATCAGCCCCTGCATATTGCCGGTCCTGCCATTCGTGTTCGCACGGACAGGCCAGCCATTCGTGCGAGGCGTGCTGCCGATGCTCGCCGGTATGGCTGCGACCTTCGCCGGGGTGGCAACCCTGGCGGCCATAGGAGGCGGATGGGCCGTCGCGGCCAACCAGTATGGCCGCATCGCGGCGATAGCCCTGCTGGCTCTGTTCGGCGTCACGCTTCTGTTCCCCGTGCTGTCCGACCGGATGACGCGCCCCCTTGTCGCGCTTGGTGCGCGCCTGTCCCGCGCCGCCGGGCGAGGGGACACAGATGGCAACCAAGCCATTCTCCCGTCGCTGCTGCTTGGCGTCGCCACGGGGCTGCTTTGGGCCCCCTGCGCCGGTCCGGTACTGGGCCTGATCCTGACGGGGGCGGCCCTCCAGGGCGCAAGCGCCCAGACCACGTTGCTGCTGGCGACGTATGCCGCCGGTGCGGCGACGTCGCTCGCGCTCGCCGTGCTGATCGGGGGGCGGGTGTTCACTGCCATGAAGCGCTCGCTGCGCGTCGGCGAGTGGATCAGGCGGGGCCTGGGGGCCGCGGGACTGGTTGCCGTGGTCGCCATCGGGCTCGGTCTGGACACGGGGGTGCTTACCCGCGTGTCGCTCGCCAGTACGGCATCGCTTGAACAGGGCTTGCTCGATCGGTTCCATGCCGCGACGGATGCGCAGCAGCAGCCCTCCGTTATCATGTCAGGCGGCCCCGCCATGATGATGCGTGCCGGACCGCCGGTTCCGGCCGGGGGGCTTCCGGTCGAAGGCATTCTGCCGTCGCTGTCCGGGGCGCTTGCATGGCTGAACTCGCCGCCGCTGACGGCGGACGGCCTCAAAGGGCACGTGGTTCTTGTCGATTTCTGGACCTATTCCTGCATCAATTGCCTGCGCGCGATCCCCTATGTGCGGGCCTGGGCGGAAAAGTACAAGGATGACGGGCTTGTGGTGATCGGCGTGCATGCGCCGGAATTCGCCTTCGAGAAGACCATCGCCAATGTCCGAAACGCCGTCGCCGGCCTTCGGATCGGCTATCCGGTGGCCATTGATAACGACTACGCGATCTGGCGCGGATTCAACAACCGATATTGGCCGGCCCATTATGTCATCGATGCGGAAGGTCGCATCCGCCACCACAGCTTCGGCGAGGGCGAGTATGACGCTACCGAACAGGTGATCCGGCAATTGCTGGCGGAGGCCGGCAAAACCACCCTTTCAGCTCCTCTGGTCACGGTGCATGCCGCCGGCGTGGAGGCGCAAGCGGATATGGGTGACGTTCGCTCGCCGGAGACCTACATCGGCTATGACCGGGCGGAAAACTTCGTCTCGCCGGGTGGACCCGTCCGGGATGTTGCGCATGGCTATACGGCAGGAACGCCGCGACTCAATGAATGGGCGCTGTCGGGCGTATGGACGATCGGCGGTGAGCATGCCACCCTTGACGCGAAAGACGGCGGTATCGTTTACCGGTTCCACGCACGCGACCTGCATCTGGTGCTTGGCCCCGCGCCGGATGGCGGGCCGGTCCGGTTCCGTGTCACCATCGACGGCGCCCCACCCGGCGACGGCCACGGCATCGATGTCGATGCCGATGGAAATGGCGTCGTGACCGCGCAGCGGCTCTACCAGCTTATCCGGCAGAGCGGCGAGATTGCCGACCGCAGCTTCGAGATCCGCTTTTTCGATCCCGGCGTACAGGCCTTCGCATTCACCTTCGGCTGACACAGGAGAAACACGATGTTCCGCCAACGCAATGCGCCGGGGCCTGGCTCCATTGTTCAGTATCGCCGGCCTGTCCTGTTCATCATGGTATTGCTCGGTCTGGCCGGCATCGGACTGCGGGTCTCGTCCTCGGCCGCCGAGGACGCACGCCTGCTCCCGCCACCTGTGCTCGACGTGCCGGCGAGGACGGCGACCTCGGCCGTCGCCGTCCTCGCCGGCGGCTGCTTCTGGGGCGTGCAGGGCGTGTTCCAGCACGTCGAGGGCGTCACCAGCGCGGTTTCCGGCTACGCTGGCGGCGACGGGGCGACGGCGCGGTACGAAAGGGTCGGCAGCGGCACGACCGGACACGCCGAATCGGTGCGGATCACCTTTGACCCGCGGAAAATCAGCTACGGCCGCCTGCTGCAAATTTATTTCTCGGTCGCCCATGACCCGACCGAGTTCAACCGGCAAGGCCCGGATGTAGGCACCCAGTACCGTTCGGCGATTTTCCCAACCGACCCGGAGCAGGCCCGGGTGGCGAAGGCCTATATCGCCCAGCTCAACCAGGCGCATGCTTTCGATGCGGCGATCGTCACCAGCATCGAGCCTGATCACGCTTTCTACCCGGCCGAGAGCTATCACCAGGACTTCCTGACGCGACATCCAGCCACCCCCTATATCGTGGTGAATGACCTGCCGAAGATCGCACGGCTAAAGCGGCTTTTTCCGGACTCCTATCGAGCCGACCCGGTGCTCGTGGCCAATGCCTCAGAATCCTTCTCATTTGGATTGAGGGGCGAATGAAAGGAAAAGTGTGACAAGCGGCTCCGGGTTGCCGAAAAGAATCAAGGCGTCCAGCGCTTCCTGACGAGGCTTTCCGAGGATTGCCCGGGCTGGTCCCAGGGCAATCGGGTGAAGGAAAACAATCATGGTTTCCGCCCCGCGCGGGGCGTTGCCCCGCACCCCACCAGGGCTTTGCCCTGGACCCACCGTCGCGCGCAGCGCGCCTTCGGCGCAGGGGCACAGCCCTTTGGAACCCTTGAGGAATGGGGTGCAGGGGGCTACCGCCCCCTGCCGGGTCCAGGGCGGAGCCCTGGCCTTAATCTTCCTGCACGCGATTCTGGTGGCCGCGCCAATTCTGGCGGCGGCGCTGGTATTCTCGCTGCCGGCCCAGGCCGAGGCCCCGCCGAAGGCCACCGACACTCCGCCGAGCCAGGGCCTGTATATGGAGCGGGCGGCCGACTGCATGGCCTGCCACACCGCGCCCGGCGGCACCCCGTTCGCCGGTGGGCGGGAAATCGGCACGCCGTACGGCACGCTCAGCTCTCCCAACATAACACCCGACCCCGATACCGGCATCGGTCGCTGGAGCGACGCGCAGTTCTATGCCGCGCTGCATGACGGCATCGGCCATGGCGGGGAATATCTCTACCCGGTCATGCCGTTCACCTCCTACACGCGGATGACGCGCCACGACGTTCTGGCCATCAAGGCTTACCTGTTCTCGCTGAAGCCGGTCTTCGCGCCGCGCGCGGCGAGCGGTCTGGCGTTTCCCTTCGACATTCGCGCGACGCTGTTCGTCTGGCGCGAACTGTTCTTCACCCCGGGCACGTTCCAGCCAAACCCGGCGCGCTCGGCGGAATGGAACCGCGGCGCCTATCTGGTGGAGGGGCCTGGCCATTGCGGCGAATGCCATTCGCCGCGCAACATCCTGGGGGCGACGGAGACCGGCGCCAGCCTGTCGGGCGGACAGGTGCAGCAATGGCTGGCGCCGAACATCTCATCCGATCCGCTCGACGGCATCGGCCGCCGCTCGCTGGCCGATATCGCCGCGTTCCTGCACAGCGGGGCCAGCCGCACGATGGGTGTCGCCTTCGGGCCGATGTCGGAGGTCGTGCACGATTCGCTGGCCTACCTGACCGAGGCGGACCTGCACGCCATCGCGGTGTTCCTCAAGGACGGGCCGGACCGGAAGTCTCCGCCGCCCGGACCGCTCGCCAGCCCGGCGGCGCTGCATGCCGGGCAGACGCTGTATCTCACCTATTGTGCCATGTGCCATCAGGACCGCGGCGGCGGCATTCCGGGAGCCATCCCCAATCTGGCGGGCAACGCCGCCGTCACCGCGGCGCGGCCCAACGATATCATCGCCGCGGTGCTGAACGGCCTGCACGGCACCGGCGGCTATGCCAGCATGCCGGCCTTCGCCGGCGCGTTGAGTAATCGCAACATCGCCGACATCGCCAACTATATCCGCATCGCCTGGACCAACCGGGCGGTCGCGGACGCCTCCCCTGCGCTCGTCGCCACGATCCGGGCGGCCTCGCCGGTCGGCGCGGCGGGCCAGGAAGCGGCGCGGGACTTCGACTGCCCCCGGGTGGGCCAGGTCATCATTCCGGGCGTGCTGGCCAGCGCCGCCGAGGCCAATTCCCTCGCTGGCGGCGCCGACCTGGCCAACCGGATCGATGGCCTGATCGCCACGCTGCGCGCGCAGAACCCCGGCATCAGCGATACGAAGCTGACGAACACGGTGATCGCCGCCGCGTGCCCTGGCATTGCCGACAACGCCAGCCTGACGACGGCGCAGAAGCGCCGCCGGCTGTTGCAGATCAATCAGTCGGTGCAGGACAGCATCGCCGCCACGCCCCCGCCGGGGCCGTAGGTCAGGCCCGCGCAGCCTCGAATTTCCGCCGGTCCCATCGAGCGGATCAACCTTCGCGTGGTGAGGACGGACCGCGAAAAGCCCGGCCGTGAGGCCAGCCCGAGCCTCCGGCACCGGTCTTCCGACTCCAGGCGGGCTGATCGGGCTGGTGCCGGATCGCCCGCCTCATGCGTCGCCCGCGCCAGCGAGCCGCATTGCCAGCCCCGCCACATCCACGTCCATCCGTTCCACCTCGGCCACGGCCGCCGCGATCATGGCCACCGCCGCGCGCAGCTGGGCCGGCTCGTGCAGCGATGACAGGAACACCCGCAGCCGTGCCGACCGCTCCGGCACGGCGGGACACAGGATCGGCTGCACGTTGACACCTCGCCGGAACAGCAAATCCGCCACCCGCGCCGCCTTGATCGAGCTGCCCAGGATCACCGGCACGATCGCCGCCCCGATGGAGCCACCGACATCCAGACCCGCCGCCCGCGCTTCCTCCACGAACAGCCGCGCGTTCGCGGCCAGCTTCGCCACCCGCCACGGCTCCGCCTGCATCAGCCGCAACGACGCCAGCGCCGCCGCCGCCGCCGGGGGCGGCATGCCCACCGAATAGACGAACCCCGGCGCCGAGCAGCGCAGATACTCCACCACGTCGCGGGAGGCGGCGATGTAGCCGCCGCAGCTGCACAGCGTCTTGCTCAGTGTGCCCATCCAGATGTCCACGCCACCCGGATCGATGCCGAAATGCTCCGCCACGCCGCGGCCGGTGGCACCCAACACGCCCACCGAATGCGCTTCGTCCACCATCAGCCAGGCACCGTGCCGCCGCACAATCCCGATCAGGGCCGGCAGGTCGCACACGTCCCCATCCATGCTGTAATGGCCCTCGACCACCACCAGCGCCCGCTTTGTCCGCGGGCGCAGCGATTGCAGCACGCGCTCCAGCGCGGCCATGTCGTTATGCGCGAACGGCAGCCGCTGCGCGCCGGACAGCATCGCCCCCTGCACCACGCTGTTATGCGCCAGGGCGTCGTGCACCACCGCGTCGCCCGCCCCGACCAGGTGGCCGATGGCGGTGACGTTGGTGGCGTGGCCGCTGACCAGGACGACGCAATCCTCGGTCCCGTGCAGGCCGGCCAGCGCCGCCTCCAGTTCCTGATGCAGTGGCCGTTCGCCGGACACCAGCCGGCTGGCGGAAACCGACGTGCCGTAGCGGCGCATCGCCGCCTCGGCCGCCGCCAGCACCCGGGCATCGCCGTTCAGGCCGAGATAGTTGTAGGAAACCATGTTCAGCAGGGTCCGGCCGCCGATCGACGTTTCGGCGCCAGCGATGCCGTCATGCGGCCGGAAGAACGGGTTCTCGATGCCCAGAACCTGTCCGGCCTCGCGAAGGCGGCGCAGCTCCTCGCGCAGTTGCGGGTCGCCGAGCGGCGGGCGGGCCGGCATCCGCCCGGCCGGAACGGCGGCGGCTTCCGGCGACTTGCCGCGGCGGCTGACCAGCCGGTCCAGCAGTTGCGAGCGGACCTCGGTGGACAGGCCGAAGGCGGGGGGGCGCGGGGTCATGGGCCGGGCATGGCTTCGGCCGCCGCCGGCAGCGGCGCGCCCTCGTGGCGCAATATCGCGGCGGCAAGGTCGTCGGCGGCAAGGTCGTCGGCGGCAAGGTCGTCGGCCGGGGCCGGGGCGCCGTCGTGCAGCACGGCGAGCAGGCGCACCGACATGGCCCGCAGCGTGGCGACGCCCGACAGCGTCAGCAGCGGCAGCGGCACGCCTAGGCGCGACTCCAGCGCGGTGCGCAGTTCCACCCCCATCAGCGAGTCCACCCCGAACTCCGCCACCGGGCGGTTGACGTCGATGGCCGATGGGGTGTGCCGCAGGATCGCCGCAAGCTCCTCCACCAGGACGTCGAGTATCACCTGTGCGGCCGCGTCCGGCGACAGCCCGGCCAGCCGGGCACGGATCGATTCAACCGATTCGCCGGCCCGGACGGTGGCGGGCATCTCCGACCAGAACGGCCCGGCCAGCCCGGGCAGCCGGGCCCGCAAATCGCCCCAGGCGATATCGGCCAGCCCCACCGTGCTGCGCCCGCAGGCCAGCAGCGCCGGCAGTGCCTCCAGCGCGTCGGCCGCCCGCAGATGGGTCGATCCCAGCATCTTCGCCAGCATGTCGGCGACCCGGTTTTCGCGCGCCAGGTAGCCGGCATCGCCAATCGGTCCCCATTGCACCGCCAGCGCCGGCAGCCCGGCGGCGTGGCGGCGCTCGGCCAGCGCCTCCAGGGCGGCGTTGGCGGCCACGTAGCTGGCCTGCCCGGGCGTGCCGATCACGGTGGTGACCGAGGAGAACAGCACGAACAGATCCAGCGCGTCGCCGCGGGTCAGCCGGTCCAGCGCCGCCGCGCCGGCCAGCTTGGGACGGATGACGGCGGTGAAGCGCGCGGTGTCGAGATCGGCCAGCGCCGCGTCGTCCAGCACCATGGCGGCATGCAGCACGCCGGCGAGGCTGCCCTGGTCGTGACGGATGCGCCCCAGCGTGCGGCGCAGTTGCGCTTCGTCGGCCACGTCGCAGGCATAGGCACGCGCCTCCACGCCAGCCGCGGTGAAGCCGGCCAGAACCGCCTCGATGCCCGGGGTGCGCTCGCCCCGGCGGCTCAGCAGCGCCAACCGCCGCGCGCCCTGGCGGGCCAGCCAGCGCGCCGCTTCGAGGCCGAAGCCGGACAATCCGCCGGTCACCAGGTAAACGCCGTCGGGCCGGGCGGCAAAGGTGGGGCGCGACGGTGCCGGCGGGGTCGGCTCGGGCAGCAGCACCACCTTGCCGACATGGCCGGAGGATTGCAGCAGCCGGAACCCCTCCACCGCCTCGCTGAACCCGAACGGCCGGTACGGCAGGGGTTGCAGGCGCCCGTCCGCCAGCAGCGCGGCCACCTCCTCCAGCACCGCCCGGCCGAGTGCCGGCCGCCGTCCGACCAGTTCGTCGATGTCAATGGCGAAATAGCTGGCGTTGTGACGCAGCGGACGGATGCCCACCGGGGTGTTGCGATACAGGTCGCGCTTGCCGATCTCCAGGAAGCGGCCGAAGGGGCGCAGCAGGCGCAGGCTCTGCTGCATCAACTCGCCGCTGAGCGAGTTCAGCACGACATCGACACCCTCGCCGCCGGTCGCCGCCAACAGGTCATCGACAAAGCTGGCGCTGCGGCTGTCGAACACCCCGGCGACGCCCAGCATGCGCAGGGTCTGCCGGCGCAGGACCGACCCGGCGGTGGCATAGACCACCGCGCCCTTCTGCAGCGCGTACTGGATGGCCGCCAGGCCCACCCCACCGACGCCGCCATGGATCAGCACCGACTCGCCCGCCTCCAGCCGCGCCAGCTGACCGAGCGCGTACACCGCGGTCATGAAGGCCACCGGGATGGTGGCGGCGGCGGCGAAATCGAGGCCGGCCGGCAGGCGCATGACGCCGTTGCGGCGGGTCACCGCATGGGTGGCCAGCGCCGCCGGCGCCACCGCGATCACCTGGTCGCCGGGCGCGAGATCGTCCACCCCTTCGCCCAGCGCGGTCACCACGCCGGCGCATTCCAGGCCGAGCGAGGCGCCACTGAACCCCTCCAGCAGCGCCTCATCGGGCAGCAGACCCTGCGCCCACATCACGTCGCGGAAGTTCAGCGCCGCGGCCCGCACCTCGATCGCCACCTCGCCGGGTCCGGGCGGCCGCGGCACCAACGGCTGCCAGGCCAGCGAGCCGATCAGTCCGGGACGGGTCACCTCAAGCCGGCGCGGGCCGGCCGCCGGCAGCGGCGGCGGCAGCTGCCGGCGCAGCCGCGGCACCAGGCGTCCGCCCGGCCGCCAGTAAACCTCGGCTTCATCGTCGGCGAGAGTCAGCTCCTGCACGATGCGCTCGGCCGCCTCGTCGGTGGAAAGCCCGGGGTCGAGACAGAGCAGATGGCACTCCAAACCCGGCAGTTCATTGGCGGCCACGCGACGCAGCCCGGCCAGCCCCGCCGCCGCGCTGGTGGACAGCGGCGACCCGTGCGCCACCAGCAACAGCCGGGCCGCCTCGGCTTGCGGCATGCGCAGCAGGGCGGCGCTGATATCGGCCAGCAGCTCCGCCAGGGCGTCGGCGCCGGCATCGTCCTCGGCGGCGCCGGGGGCGAGCAGCAGAAGATGACGCAGCCTGGCGGCGAAGGGGGCGGTCAGCGCGTCCTTCAGCGCCTTGAGCGGCAACAGGCGCAGCATGCCCTGGCGGACCGACAGCGCCGCCGCCAGCGGGTCGTCCGGCGCGGCGAACACCACCAGGCCGGCGGCTTCCAGCGCGGCCGGCGGCGCCAGCCGGGGGTCGGGACCGACTGACGCGGCCAGCAGCGTGACCGGCCACAGCGCGCCTTCCAGCGGGATGTGCCGCGCGGTGGCGCAGCCGGCATCGACCAGGGCGGCGCACCAGGCCTCGGGCGGCTGCACGGCTTCGCTCCCGGCAAGGTCGAAACCGGCATCGGTGGCGGGGCCGAACAGCAGCCCGGCCAGCCGGCTGACGGCCGGTTCGGCGCCGAGCAGCAACCCGCCGGGAGCCAGCAGCCGGGTCAGCGCCCCGGCGTCGAGGCGATCGGGAAGCGGCGCGCTCAGGCCGTAGAGGTCCAGCACGATGTCGAAGCTGTGCCGCTCCGCCTCCGGCAGCGCGTCCCAACTGCGTGCCATCACCCCCGGCACCTGTGTCAGAAGGTCCTGCACCCCCGCCAGCGCGTCGGGCGCATCGGCCAGCAGCACCAGACGCAGCGGAATGCCGCCGCTTTCCATGCGCGCGATCACCCGGCGCAGCAGCGTTCCGTGCAGCGCCCCGACCGCGGCCATGCGCAGGCAGCGCCCCGCGGGCCAGCTGGCGGTCACCGCCCCCAGGCTGCCGAGCAGCGCTTGCATGGCCGCGCTGGCGGTCGGCGAGGCAAACAGGATCTGCTCGCGCAAGGCGGGCGACAGCCGCAAATCGCCGTCAGTGGCCTCGGCCGCCAGCGCCGGCCCGAGGCCGGCCAGCAGCGTGGCCTCGGCACCGGCCTGCGGCACCTCGAAAAACAGCGATCGCCAGATATCGGTGCTCGGCGGCAGGTCGGTGGCGGCAGCGATCGTCCAGCCGCCGGCATCATGCCCGGCAAAACCGTCCTCGGTCAGCCAGCCCAGCGCGAGCGCTTGCAGCTTGCCCACCGGCGGCGGCAGCGCCAGCCGGCCACCGCCAAGATCAGCAGCATGGGGCCGGAGCGCCTCATGCGCGGCGGCGGTGACGAAGGCGTCGGCCAGCAGCATGTTCGCCGGCGGTTCCTCCCGCCCCGTCGTTACCGCCACCGCACGGTCCAGCAGGTCGGAGCCGGCCAGACGCGGCTGGCTGGCGCTCGGGACATAGGCGGTCCAGAAAATCCGGTCGCCGAGCGCCGGCACCCCGGCCGGCACCGCGACGAACCAGCATTCCAGCAGTTCCGCCACCGTCGCGCCGGCGGCGTCGAGCAGGGCGATGTCGGCGCAGACCGAACGCGGCCCGACATGGCGCAGTTGCAGCGCCGCCCGGCACGGCTGCGCGCCGGCGGGGCACAGCAGGCGGATCCGGCCAAAGCGCCAGGGGAGCACGGCGCCCTGGGCCGCCAGATGCGGCCGGTCGGCCAGCAGTGCCAGCAAAGCGTGCAGGCTGCCGTCAACCAGTGCGGGGTCAAGCAGGTAGCCAAGGGCCACGCGGTCGGGCCCGCCCGCCCGCAGCTCGGCCACCGCGTGGGCGGGACCGGTGCGCCGGACCCGCGCGACGGTGCGGAATTCCGGCCCGTATTGCAGCCCCATCGCCGCGGCGGCCGCGTAAACCGCCGCCGCCGCGATCGCCTCGCCTTCCCCGGCCGCCGGCTGGGCCAGCAGCGGCGCCGTGCCCAGCCCCGGCAGGATGCGGCAGGAAAGATGCTGCACCAGGGCCTCGGCCGACAGCCGCGGGCGGCTGGCAAGTTCCAGGTGACCGTCGGCAGTCACGCTCGTGCGGCAGTCGCGCTCGCTGCCCGGTTCCAGCGCCAGCACGCGGGATATTTCGAGATCCTGGACCTCCAGCGTCGCCGCTTCGGGGTGGCGGGCGCGGGCCGCCGCCAGCGCCATGTCGATCATGGCCGCCGCCGGCAGCACCGCCACGCCGTCGACCATGTGGTCGGCCAGCCAGGGCTCGGCCATGGTGGATAAATGCGACATCCAGGCATCGCCCGCCTGCGGATCGCGGAAGCCGAGCAGCGGATGGTCGCGCACGGGGGCGGACAGCTCCGCCGCCTCGACCGTCGGTTTGGCCTGGAAGCGCTGGCGCTGCCATGGATAGGCAGGCAGGCCGCGCGCGCTGGCGAAGCCGTCCAGGGCGGGCGCGTTCTGGATGCCGGCGCCGGCGACGTGGCAGGCGGCGGCAATGGCGGCGAACGGGTCCGCCAGCGCCGGCTGGCGGGTCAGCGAGGCCAGAGCGTGGCCGGGCTGGCCGGCCCGCTGCAACGCATCGCGCAGGAATGACTGCAACACCGGCGCCGGCCCGATTTCCAGGAACAGCCGCACGCCGCGTTCGAGCAGCGCCGCCACCGAATCGCGGAACAGCACGGGCAGGCGCACATTGCGCCACCAGTAGCCGGCATCCAGCTCGCCCACCGTCACCGGTGCGCCGGTGACAGTGGAAACCAGCCATTCATCCGGCGCCGAGGACCTCACCCCGGCCAGCGCCGCCAGCAGCCCGGCGCGGATCGGCTCCATGGTGGGGCTGTGGAAGGCATAGTCGAGGTCGAGCCGGGCGAACGGCCAGCGCTGCGACGCGGCGATGGCTTCGAGCCGGACGACCGCATCGGCCGGCCCGGCCACCGTCACCGCGGCGGCGCCGTTGATGGCGGCGACCGCGAGCGGCAGCCCCTCGCGGGAAAACAGCGCCACGGCCGCTTCGGCATCAAGGCCCAGCGCGGCCATGGTGCCGTCGCCATGCGTGGCCTGCTGCGCCAGGCTGCGTTGGACGATGACGTGGCAGGCCTGATCAAGGCTGAGCGCGCCGCTCGCCCAGGCCGCCGCCACCTCGCCGGCGCTGTGGCCGACATGCGCGGCGGGCCGCACGCCCTGCGCCCGCAGCGCGGCCACGCTAGCGACCTGCATGGCGAACAGCAGCGGCTGCGCCACCGCGGTGTGGCGCAGCGCCGGCCCAAGTTCAGCGTCGGCCAGCCGGGCGGCGACCGACCAGCCCAGTTCGGGGGCCAGCCGGGCATCGACCTCGGCCAGCGCGGTGGCGAAGGCGGGGCTGAAGGCCAGCGCGTCCCGCGCCATGCCGGCCCACTGGCAGCCATTGCCCGAGAACACGAAGGCCAGGTCGCCCGCCACCGCCTGGCCCACCGCCAGCCCGGCCGGGCGGCCGCTTTGCAGCCACCCCTCCAGCCGGGAGGCCATTTCAACTGGCGGTGCCGCCACCATCGCCAGCCGATGGGCATGGTGGTCGCGCCGGCGCGCGCTGCCGCGCAGCATCGCCGGCACCCGCTCCGGCGCGGCCTGCGACAACTCGTCCCGCCAGGCGACCGCCAAAGCGCGCAGCGCGGCGGCGCAGCGAGCCGAAACCAGCAACGGCGCGGCCGGCGCGGCATCGTCCGGCGGCACCGGACGGGACGGCGGGGCCGCCAGCACGGCGTGCGCGTTGGTGCCGCCGAAACCGAACGAATTGATCCCCGCCAGCACGCCGGCGCGCCCGGCCGGCAGCACACGGGGGGCGGCCATCACCTCCAGGTTCAGGCCGGCGAAGTCGATGTTGGGGTTCGGCCGCTCAAAATTCAGTGAGGCGGGCACCACGCCGCGCTCGAAGGCGAGGAGGAGCTTCATCAGCCCCGCCATGCCGCTGGCCGGCTCGAGATGGCCGACATTCGACTTCACCGAGCCGATCGGCAGGGGGGCGGCGCGGCGTTGCGCCAGCGCGGTACCGATGGCATGCGCCTCGATCGGGTCGCCGACCGGCGTGCCGGTGCCGTGGGCCTCGAAATAGCCGAGATCGTCGGGGTTTATTCCTGCGCCGTCATAAACATTGCGCAGCAGCGCCGCCTGCGCGTCCGGGTTGGGCAGCGAAAATCCGTTGGTGCGGCCGTCAGAATTGACTCCGGTGGCACGGATCACGGCGCGGATGTCGTCGCCGTCGGCCAGCGCCGCCGCCAGCGGCTTGAGCACCACCGCCCCGCCACCCTCGGCACGCACGAAGCCGTCGGCGCGGGCGTCGAACGGATGGCAACGGCCCAGCCGCGACAGCATCGAGGCCTGGGCGAAGCCGACGAACGATTGTGGCGCCAACAGCAGGTTGACGCCGCCGACCAGGGCCAGAGCGATCTCACCGCGGCGGATCGCCTCGCAGGCGAGATGCAGCGCCACCAGCGATGACGAGCAGGCGGTGTCGACCGTGAAGCTCGGCCCGCGCAGGCCGAACAGGTAGGAAATGCGGTTGGACAGCGAGGAGAGCGCCGCGCCCTGCATGGAATAGGCGCCGAGCGCGGCGGCATCGGCGAAGGTGTGGGCGGCGAAGTCCCATGACGAGCCGCCGATATAAACGCCTGCCGGCGTGCCGGCGAGCGCCCATGGCCGCAGGCCGGCATCCTCCAGCGCCTCATGGGAGAGCTCCAGCATGAGGCGCTGCTGCGGGTCGATGCTGACGGCCTCGCGCGGGGACACGCCGAAACAGGCGGCGTCGAACCAGTCGATGCGGTCGAGGCAGCCGGCGGCGAAGCTGTAGGTCTTGCCGGGCCGGCCCGGAACGGGGTGCAGAAACCGTGCGTGGGTCCAGCGGTCAGCGGGAATCTCGGACACCGCATCGCGGCCGGCAAACAGCAGATCGCCGAAGGCCGCCAACCCGTCGCCGCCGGGCATGCGGCAGGCCGCGCCAACCACGGCAACCGACAACGGGGCGAGCGCCACCGGTTCTGTCATGCCGGCACCCGCGGCTTCATTGGGCGGCCGAGTTCATTGGGCTGTCGGACCGATCACTGGCTGTGAACTCGCCGCGACGGATCAATCCCAATAGTTATCAGCCTCATGTTCGAATCCGTCATAACTGTGCAAATTCAATAGGTCAGTAGCGGTCCAGACTGACGCGCGTCAAGGACAATTTGTCGGCAACAGTGATGCCATTCCGCTCTTCCGCAGATTCGCCCGGAACGGTTCACCGTGAAGCGGGCCACACCATCTAAACCCTTGCCGTCACCGCGTCATCAGCGATAGCATTGCTTTGGAAGCCTTAAGGTGTGGCGTAAGGCCTAAGGTAGTGCGTAAGGCCCGAGGTGGTGCGTAAGGATTATGCGCCAGTGCCGATCAGAGTTCGGACATCGTGGAGCGGGATCGGACACGGATGCGGCAGAACGCCATGGTTTCGCGAGTCCACCGCTCCTGGTTGGCCGCCGATGAACGTAATCTGCTGGTCTGGCTCGCGGCCCGCCTGCCGGGTTGGGCCACGCCCGACCAGCTGACCGTGCTCGGAGTCGCGGGGGCGCTGCTCTGCGGTGGGTCGTTCTGGGCCAGCAGCCTCTCGCCCCGCTTCCTCTGGCTGGCCTGCCTCGGGCTGGTCATCAACTGGTTCGGGGATTCACTGGACGGCAGCCTGGCACGTTACCGCAATATCGAACGGCCGCACTATGGGTTCTTCATCGACCACACCACCGATGTGGTCTCGCAGACGTTCATATTCATCGGCCTTGGCCTGTCACATTACATGCGCTTCGATATGGCATGTCTTATGCTGATGAGCTACTGGATTGCTGCACTGTATACATTCATTCGTGCTGTGGCCGCGCAGATATTCCAGATCAGCTATTTTGGCGTTGGACCGACTGAAATACGGATTGGGCTGGTGGCATATACATTTGGCCTTTTGGCAATCGGTCCATTTTCGTTTGATACGCCCGCTGGTACTGCGTCGCCGCTCGACGCCATATCGGTCGTCGCATTCGTCGGTGTCTTTGTATCGTTTATCGTGATGGCGTGGTCGGAAGGGCGCCGCCTCGCCGCACTCGATGCGCAGGCGGAACAGTCTCCGCCCCCGGCGAAATCCTGGCCGATTGGCCGCAAGGCGAAGACCGAGGCGGCGGGCTAGCTCCCGGCCGGCAGCACGACCACCATGGCACCGCCGATCGTCTACGACATTCTGCGCCTGTTCCTGGGCGCCAGCGCGGGCACGCCGCGCGGTATCGACCGGGTTGACCTGGGGTATGCGCGCCGCCTGTTCGGCAGCTGGCGCGGCGACTGCCTGGGGCTGCTGCCCACGCCCTGGGGCTTGCGTCTGTACGACCGGCGGCGGGTGTTGCGTGGCCTCGACCGTCTGGAGGCGCTCTGGCACGAGCAGGCCGACAGCGCCGACGATCCGGTGCTGGCGCATGTACGACACCGGCTCGACGGGGTGGATGCACCGCCGGAAGTGCGGCGGGGCGGCGGCGGGTCGGTGCTGGCCGCCGGTTCCCGACAGTTCAGCATGTTGTCCGCCACCGGACTGGCGCTCGGCGCCCCGGTTGCCCGCACCGCGCCGCCGGACAGCCTGTACCTCAATGTCGGCCAGCTGGGCTGGGCGGCGCCATGGATGGTCCGTTGGTTACACCATCGCCACGACGTGCGCCCGGTATTCATGCTGCACGACGTCATCCCGATCGAGCACCCGCATCTGGTGTCGCAGCTTGGGAATGTCACCCACAGGCAGATGCTGGACACCGCGGCGCGGCACGCGGCGGGCCTGATCGTCACCACCGCGGCGGCCAGCCGGTCGGTGTTGGCGGCCTTGCATGCGCATGGTCGTTCGCCGCCGCCGGTGGTGGCCGTTCCGCTGGCGGTGGCGCCGGTGTTCCTGCAGCCGGAGCCGGCCGATCCGGGGCTCGCGGCGCATGCCTATTTCGTGCTGTGCGGCGCCATCGAGCCGCGCAAGAACCACCTGATGCTGCTGGATGTCTGGGAGGAGCTGGTCCGGCGCCTGGGCGAGCGCGCCCCCCGCCTGGTGGTGGCGGGGTCGCCCGCGCGCGGCGGCAGACCGATCCTCCGGCGCCTGAAGGGCTGCGGGGCATTGCGCCGGCACATCATCGTTGCCACCGGCCTGTCGAGTCCGGCGTTGCGCCGGTTGATGGCGCAGGCGCGGGCGGTGCTGATGCCTTCACTGGCCGAAGGGTTCGGGTTGCCGATCGTTGAGGCGCTCACCCTCGGCACGCCGGTGCTGGCCTCCAACCTGCCGGCGCATCTCGAGGTGGGCGGTGAGTTCGCCTGCTATCTTGATCCGGGCGACGTGGCCGGCTGGGTGCGCGAAATCGCCCGGCTGGCCGAGGACGGCGCGCATGTCGAGGCGCTGCGGCGGCGGGCCACGCACTACCGGCCGATGACCGCCGACGCCTATTTCGCCCGGGTGGAGCGTTTTCTGGTAGGGGTCGGCTGATCCGCGCGCGGCGTGGCCGGGGCCGGACCATGACCCGGTCAGGCCGGCGTGCGCAGCGCCCGGCGCAGATCGCCCCAGCCGGCGGCGCGCCGGCCCATACGGGCCAGCCGGCGCATCTCCCCCCAGGTGGGAAAGCCGCAATACCGGCCGGGCGCGACGGGGCGTTCCACCAGCGTGCCGGCCGCCATGTGGGCAAGTGCATCCTCCAGCAGCGGCACCGCCGCCTCGTGCAGCTTCAGCGCCGCTTCCAGCGCCGTAATGGAGGGCGGCATCTCCACTTCACGCTGGGCCAGGATGGCGCCGGCATCGATGCGCGGCACCAGACGGTGCAGGGTGACGCCGAAACGTGGCCTGGCCGCCAGCAGCGCGTGCAGCGTGGGCACCGGCCCCCGATGCTCCGGCAGCAGGCCGGCATGCACGTTGATGCCCCCGCGCGGCAGGGTGGCGATGGTTTCGGCGGCGAGGATCTGGTCGCAGTGAAAGGTGACGATCGCCTCGGCGCCGCTGGCGCGCAAACGGTCGCGGAACGACGGCGCGTTCATGTCGGCCGCGGTCACCACGGGCAGACCGAGGCGGGCGCATAATGCGCCAAGCGGCGTGCGGGCCGGGTCGGCGACCTCGCGCGCCAGCAGGCCGACCAGCCGGGGCAGCAGGAAATTGGCGGCGAGGTAGGGCAGAAACCGCGGACCGGAACGGCCGAGCAGATGGGCGGCCTGGGCGAGAGTGCCGCCGCGCTGCGGGCGGAACGGGTCGGACAGCGCCACCAGGGCGATGCGCTCGGGATGCGCGGCCACAAACCGGCGCACCGGTGCCGCGGCAGCCAGCGCCTCCAAGGTCAGCAGCGCGACGCGCATCTGGCATGGCCTGTGGCGACGGGGCGCGGCATAACGGGCGAGGCTGCGGAGATGGATGGATTCCTGATGCCGACCGACGCTTTCAGGACAATGGCCGCGCGTGTCAAGCGCCGGGACTGAGATAGTGCCACGCTGCGTGGTGGTGACCGGCGCCTCCAGCGGGCTGGGGGCGGGGCTGGCGCGCAGCTATGCGACGCCCGGGCGCCTGTTGGGGCTGGTCGGACGCAACGCCGCGCGGCTGGAGGCGGTGGCGGAAGCGTGCCGGGAAGCGGGCGCGACGGCGGTGACCGGGGTGCTGGATGTGGCCGACGGTACTGCCGTGCAGGCGTGGCTGGGCGGGTTCGATGCCGTCCACGCGGTCGATCTCGTCGTGGCCAATGCCGGCATTTCCGCCGGCACCCGACCGAATGGGGAGTTGGAGGGCATCGCCGCCGCGGACGCCCTGATACGGACCAACCTGCTGGGCGTGGTCCACACGGTGGAGGCGCTGCTGCCCGGCATGCTCGCGCGCAAGGCGGGGCATGTGGCGGTGGTGGCCTCGGTGGCCGGGTATCGCGGCCTGCCGGACAGCCCGGCCTATTGCGCCGGCAAGGCCGGGGTTCGCATCTATGGCGAGTCGCTGCGGGCCGCGCTGGCGCCGCGGGGCATCGCCGTCAGCGTGATCCTGCCCGGCTTCTTTGTCAGCCCGATGTCGCGCCGCTTCCTTGGTTCCAAGCCGTTCCTGCTGGACCTGGACACGGCAGTGACGCGCACCCGCGCGGGGCTGGACCGGCGGGCGCCGCGAATCGTTTTCCCTCGGCGCCTGGGCCTGCTCATGCAGGCCGCGGACCTGATCCCGGCGGCGTTGGGCGATTATATCCTGCGGGCCATGCCGTTCCGCATCCGGCCGGAATGACCGCGTGGGCTGGACAAACGCCGTCAGCCAATCCCCCAGGGCAGGCCGAGCAGATACCACGCCGCCAGAAACAGCGTCCACAGGACGCACAGCACCACCACATAGGGCAGCATCAGCGCGATCACCGTTCCGACGCCGGCATCCTTCTGGTATTGCTGGGCGAACACAACGATCATGGCGAAATACGGGTTGAGCGGGGTGATCACGTTGATCGGCGAATCGCCCACCCGGTAGGCCGCCAGCACCGCTTCCGGCGCGACATGCAGCCGCATCAGCAGCGGCACGAAAATCGGTGCGAAAATCGCCCATTTCGGAATGGCGCCGGTGATGACCAGATCGAGGACGAAGACGACGACGACAAAGCCGACCAGGAGCCAGAGCGCGTCGAGATTCGCACTTTGCAGCACGTCGGCGAGCGAGACGGCGGCGAGCGTGGCCATGTTCGTGTAGTTGAAATAGGCCAGGAACTGGCTGATGACCAGCAGCAGCAGGATCAGCCCGCTGAGGCTGGCGATCGCCTTGGTCATTGCGTTCACGACATCGAGCGTGCCCTTCATCGTTCGCGCGCCGATGCCGTAAGCGACGCCGCAGGTCAGGAACACCAGCGCGATCGTCACGATCAGGCTGTTCATGAACGGCGAGTTGCCGATGATCGCACCGGTCTGCGGATTGCGCAGCGGCGCGCCGGTCGGCAGCGTCAGCAACCCGACGAATACGAACACGCCGATCAGGCCCAGCAGCGCGAACCGCAGGCCGCGGGATTCCTCGGGGGAAAGGGCGCCATCGCCCTCCGGCTGGTAATCGCCGCGATACACGCCGAGCCGTGGCTCGACCAGCTTGTCGGTCACCAGCCCGATCAGGAGGGTCAGCAGAACAACCGAGCCGATGGAGAACCAGACATTGGCCGCGAGGTCGATGGACAGCGCGGGATTGACCAGGTGGATCGCGTCATTGGTGACCCCGGTCAGGATGCCATCGACCGGCACGATGAGGATGTTCACCAGGAACGCCGCGGCGACCGCCGCGAAGGCCGCGGCCAGTCCCGCCAGCGGATGGCGGCCGACGCTGATGAAGGCGGCGGCGGCGAGCGGGATCAGGACAAGGTAGCCGGCATCGGCGGCAATGCTCGACAGGATGCCCACGAACACCAGGATGTAGGTGAGCGCCTTCGGATGCGCCACCGCCACCAGCTTGCGGATCAGCGCCTTCACCAGGCCCGCCGATTCAGCCACGCCAACACCCACCATGGCGACGATGATGACGCCGACCGCGTTGAAGTTCATGAAGTTCTGCACCACGCCGGTGAACATGAAGCGGATGCCGTCGATGGTGAGCAGGCTGCGGGCGACAGTGGTGACATAATTGATTTCGTCGGTTTCCGGGTCGACCTCCTGGTACGACACGTGCAACCCGAGCAGGTAAAAGATATGGGAGAGCACGATGACAATGCCGATCAGGATGACGAAAATGACCGCCGGATGCGGCACCCGGTTGCCGATTTTCTCGACGACATCGAGGATTTTCTGCGTGGAGGTCATCGGCGCTGCGGTGGTCTGGCTCACGGGGAGGGTCCTTATGCCAGCGCGTGCAGAATCCGCGCCCAGGAGCGCACGCCACGCCGGAAGCTTTCCAGTTCGTATTTTTCGTTGGGGCTGTGGATGCGATCGTCATCCAGCGCGAAGCCGGCGAGGATGACGTCCATGCCGAGCGCCTGCTTGAGTTCGTGGGTGACCGGGATGGAGCCGCCGCCGCCGATGAACACCGCCGGGCGGCCCCATTCGGCGGTGAGCGCGTCACGGGTCTTGCCGAAGGCGGGGGCGTCGATCGGGAAGCGGATTGCCTGCCCGGCGCCGTGCTCGAGGAACTCGACCCGACAATCGGCCGGCACGCGGGCGCGCACGAATTCGCGGAAGGCCGCGCGGATGGCGTGCGGGTCCTGGTCGAACACCAGCCGGAAGGACACCTTCGCGGATGCCACGGCGGGGATGACGGTCTTGAAGCCCGCCCCCTGGTAGCCGCCGCCCATGCCGTTGATCTCGCAGGTCGGCCGCGACCACACCATTTCCAGCGCCGTCCGTCCGCGCTCTCCCGCGGGCACCGAAAGGCCGATGGCGCCGAGGAACGCGGCCGGGTCGAAATTCAGTGTCTCCCACTGGGCACGCAACGTCTCCGGCAGCTCGGGCACGCCGTCGTAGAATCCCGGCAGGGTGACCCGGCCATTGGCGTCGTGCAGATCGGCGAGGATGCGGGCGAGGATGTGGTTGGGGTTGGCGGCGGCGGACCCGTAGAAGCCCGAGTGCAGATCGCGATCGGCGGCGTGGATGACGATCTCCTCACCGCACAGGCCGCGCAGCATGGTCTGGATCGCCGGCGTCTGCTTGTCCCACATATTGGTGTCGCAGATCAGGCCGATGTCGGCGCGCAACTCCTCCGCATGTGCCTTCAGGAACGGTGGCAGGTTGACCCCGCCCGATTCCTCCTCGCCTTCAAGCAGGATGGAAACGGGTATGGGCAGCCTGCCGGCAACCGCCTTCCAGGCGCGGCAGGCTTCGACGAAGGCCATCAGCTGGCCCTTGTCGTCGGAGGCGCCGCGCGCGCGGATGGCGCGCGAGCCGTCGGCGCGGGTTTCGATGAACGGCTCGAACGGATCGCTCTCCCACAGATCGAGCGGGTCCACCGGCTGCACATCATAATGGCCGTAGAACAGCGCCGACGGACCTGGCGCGCTACGGTCATGGGCGACGACGATGGGCTGACCCGGGGTCGTCCGCGCACTCGCCTCGAAGCCGATGCTGCGCAAATCCGCGACATGCCAGTCCGCGCAGGCCTGGCATGCGGCGGCGTAGGCGGGGTCGGTGGAAATCGAGGGAATGCGCAGCAGGGCGAAAAGCCGTTCCAGCGCCGCGTCGAGGTCGGCATCGATACGCGCAAGGACGGCAGCCAGATCGGACATGGAAGCTCCTCCGGACGTACGTTTCTATCGTTTGTTACGTTTGTTTTGCGGCATCGGCGCCGTCGGGGTATCGATCCGTGGTGGCCGCCAACATGCCTGGCCGCGTGCGCATCTTCTCACAACCCGGAGCGTCGAGGCTCGCATTTCGCGCGGCGCATTGGGCAACTTGTGTTGTGCGAACAGGATTTTGACCGAGTGACGATGAATAGAGCAATGCTCGGGGCACCAAGGTAAAGAGCGGACGGGTAAAATCTTTGTGATGGCGCTGTTGCTTTCGGTAGGATATCGGCTCTCTTGTCCTGGCCGAGGGTGAATGCCAGGCGGTGACGGCAGCAAACCATCGCCCAATCATTCGTTCGTCCGCGTCACCCAGCGTGCCGGGCATCGCCGGGATGGGCCCGGTGTCCTGGAAATGTTCTCGGTGTTCCGAAGGACGGGCGCGATACGGGCGGGGTGACCTCCCGGGTCGAAAATGGTCTCGACCCCAGTCAACATCCCGTTCTAGGAATCAAGGAGGGAAAGTCGCGGCGCGGTTCGCCGCCGACCCGCCGTCATCATCCGGGCCGGTGAGACGCTGGCGGATGGCAGGTTGCGTCAGATTGATCGCGGAGGGAAACATGCGACGTCTCGGTCTTGTGGGCGGAGCCCTGGGCGCGACGATGCTGGCCGGCCCTGCTTTGGCTCAGCAGCCCAGCATCGAGGAGCTGATGCGGCGGATTGATGCGTTGCAGCGCCGTGTGGACGAACTCGAAGGCCGTCAGAAGGCGACTTCAAAACCCGCCCCCCATGCCGCTCGCGCCGCCGCCACGCCGGCGGCCTCTCCCCGGGCAGCGCCAGTGGCGGCGGCCACGCCGGCCCCGCCCGCTTCCCCCGCACCCACGCCGGCGGTTCCATCGGTGGCCGCCGTCCCGGCGCCGCTGCCGCCCGCCGTGGTCGCCACGGCGCCCGCTGCCGATCTGGCCGCCACGACCGTTCCCGGTCTGCTGCCACCCGAGCCGATGGGCAATCAGTTCGAGGATGCGCTGCGTTCCGACCTGCCGGGCCTGTCCATCCGCATTCCCGGCACCGAGTCCATGGTCCGCCTCTATGGGTTTGCCAAGCTCTCGGGCTACACCGACCTCAACGGCCGCAACCAGACCGATGCGCCGCCGCCGCAGACCATTCCGCTCAACAACAGCGCCGCCGACCAGCAAGGCGGCGATTTCGGCATGACCGCCCGCTTCAGCCGCATCGGCGTGGACACGCGCACACTGACCGACTGGGGTACCCTCGAAACCCGCATCGAGGGCGATTTCGGCGGCGGCTCGCCCACCTCCAGCAACGCCGTTTTCCGGCTCCGGCAGGCCTGGGCCGAGCTTGGCGATGAATCGTTCCGCGTGTTGGTTGGTCAGGCGAACAGCCTGTGGAACGAAGGCATCTTCGAAACCCTGATCGACGCAACCAACCTCAACCAGTCCTTCATCCGTCAGGCGCAGGTCCGGGTGACCGGACGGCTGGCCCCCGGCCTGACCGGCCAGATTTCGCTGGAGGCACCGGAGACGCAGTACACGTCGGCGGCCGGCGTGTTCACCCCGGGCAGCACCTTCAACGGCGGTGCCAGCCCCGCCTTCAATGCCGCGCCCGACCTGCTCGGCCGGCTGACGTACCGCGATAACGGCCTGGAACTCGATACGCGCGGGGTGCTGCGCGAACTCAGCCTGCGCACGGCCGGCACGGCCGCCGCGCCGCCATCCACGACCTTGAACGCGGTCGGCTGGGGCCTGGCCGCGCATGCGCGGGTGCCGATGCGCTGGCTGTCCGAGGCATTCGGCGCGGACCAGCTGCTTGGCATGGCTTATTATGGTCAGGGCATCGGACGCTATTTCGCCGGCAACACCTCCGGCCAGGACGCCCTGACCAATCTCGGCCTGCCGGGCACCAACACCAGTGTCAACCTCGACCCGCTGCCAACCTATGGGGTGATCGCGGCCTACCGTCGCTTCTGGACCACCAGCCTGCGCAGCAACATCTCCTATGCCTGGTCGCGGCAGGACTACCCGTCCTATGCGCTTGCCTTCACGCCAGGGTCGGCGTCGGCCATTTCGCTGAACCGCGACATGCAGCAGGTGTTCGTCAACCTGATCTGGAGCCCCTTCGCCGACATCCGCAATGGCGTCTTTGGCAGTGGCTGGCTCGATGTGGGCCTTGAATATGTTTTTACCCGGCGGGACCTTTATGGCGGAGCGGCGGCGGCTGGGCCGGCCGGCGCCGGCTTCGGGATCGCCAATCGCTTCGTGGCGGCGGCAATCGGGCGGTTCTGACGGAGCCGATGGCGGCCAACCGGATCAGTGGAACGGCCAGAAGATCGGCACCATGAAGGTTGCCACCACGAAGAACCACAGCAGCAGCGGCAATCCCAGCTTCCAGTAGTCCCCGAAGCGGTAGCCGCCCGGCCCCATCACCATCAGGTTCACCGGCGTCGCAACCGGCGTCAGGAAGGATGCCGCGGCGGCCACCGCCAGGCTCATCAGCACCGGTCGCGGGGAAACACCGATCTCAACCGCGGCCGAGACGGCGATCGGGATGACGATAAGCGCCGTTGCCGTGTTGCTGATCAACTGGCCGAGGATGGCGGTCAGCCAGAACAAGCCGGCAAGCAGGGCATACGGGACCGGCAGCAGGCTGGCATCGCTGACCACCCGAACCAGCGCGTCCGCCATCAACTGCGCCGCGCCGGTCTCGGCCATCGCGGTGGACAGCGGGGTCATGCCACCGATCAGGATCACCGTCGTCCAGTTGATGGCGCGATAGGCCTGCTCCACGCGCAGAACGCCCAGAAGCACCATGGCGCAGGCGGCAAGCAATCCCGCGACGACGGCCGGCACCAGCCCGGTGGCGAGCAGCACCACCATCGCCATGAGCACGCCGATCGCCTGCTTCGCCCCGGCCCCCATGGGAACCGCCTGATGGCGCACCACCTCCGGCGAGTCCACGACCAGGACATCGGGGTCGGCAAGATGCTCGTCGAGCGCCTTCCAGGTTCCCTGCAACAGCATCATGTCGCCGGCGGCCAGGATCGTCTCGCTCGGCCCCTGATCCTCGCCCCGTCGCTGGACAGCCAGGATGATGAGGTTGCCGCCCGGTGTGACCATGCCCGGGAACACCGCCTTGCCGACCATGTCCGAGCGCGGCGGGATCACCACTTCCGCCAGGCCGGAGGTGCGATTGAACAGGGTGTCCGCAACCTCGCCGGGCGGCTCGTCGGAGCGGAACGCAAGATGCTTGTCGGCGGCCAGGCTGGCAACCACATCCGCCTCGCCACGCAGGATCAGGATGTCGCCCACTTCCAGCGTGCGTCGGCGGATGGGGCCGCTGCCATCGCCGGCCTGCACCGCAACGATAGCGGTTCCCGGGTAATCCTTCAGTTCCACCGCATTCTGCGCCAGGCCGGCATAGGACGAACCAGCCCGCACGCGAAGCTGGAACAACCCATCGTCCAGCTTGTACTGTTCAATGAGCGTGCGGGCGTGCCGGCTGAGGTCGGGCGGGATGGTCCGCCCGCTCCGGTGGGGCAGCAGGCGCTGGCCGAACAACACGACAATCGCGATCGTTCCCACCACCAGCGGCACGCCGACAATGGCGAATTCGAAATAGCCGAAGCTGCCGACGCCGGCATCATGCGCGGCCTCTGAAACAAGAACGTTCACCGGCGTGCCGGTGAGCGCCAACAGCGATCCGGCATGGGCGCCGAACGCCAGCGGCATCAGCAGTTGCGATGTCGGCCAGCCCAGACGAACCGCCGCCACGACAACCACCGGCAGCAGGGCCGCAACCGCGCCGTTGACACTGATCAGCGCGGTCAGGCCGGCGATCAGCAGCAGCATCACCACCACCAGACGGGTGCGGCTTTCTCCGGCGCGGGCAATCAGGAACTGACCGGCCCACGCGGTGACACCGGTGGCCTCAAGCCCGGCGCTGACCACGAAAAGCGACGCAATGAATATGACGGCGGTGTCGCCGAGACCCGCGAGGGACTGGCCGAGCGTGAGCACGCCCGTGGCGTAGAGCGCGAGCGCCGTGCCGAGGGCGATGATCACGACCGGAACACGGTTCCAGACAAACAGCACGACGATGCCGAGGACGATAGCGAAGGTTATCGATATGTTGCTCACGCTGTTCGTGCCTCATCTCTTGCGGCGGCCGGTGGCCGTGACGGCTGGCTTGACGAATGTGGCTGGTCCAGGCGATGCGAACGGCATCGTGTGGCGCGGCGGGTCCGGGCGCGCACACCCAGCGAACCGTGGGGGGACCGCGGCCGGCGGGACCGGAGGGCGGGATCAAAAGTTGGATTGACGCAGCATCATGCGGCGCCCGGCCGCGGTCATGCCGTTGCGATCCCTGCGCGCGTCAGGACGGATCATGTCATCTCCCACTCAGCTGAATCTGGTCCGAAGCATGCTGTCCGGAATTCCGGTGGGAACCCGCCAGAATGTGCGGCGCGGGGAAACCGGACGAACGCGCGGCGCCGAGGGCTTCGCAGGCCGACCGCACCTCGCTGGGAGTAAGCCCGAACTCATGGCGGAAGGCGCGGCTGAATCCTGATGCGCTCGCGAAGCAAAGGTCCTCGGCGATCACCGAGATGGTCCGCCGGTCGGTGGCATCGCATAATGCCTCATGCGCCTTCAGCAGCCGCTGGCTTTGAATATACCGGGCGACGCCCCCCGTCTCCTCGAACAACCGATAGAGATTGGAGCGGGACATTCCGACAAGGCGGCACAGCATCTTCGAGCCGAGCGCTGGTGAACACAGGTGCTTGCTGATGGTCTGCTGCACCCGCTCCAGCCGGCCAAGTTCAATCTGGCTCCTCGCCGCGGCGACCTGCCTGGCGGGTGGAGCAAAGCATGCGCCAAGCATGCCGAGCACCGCCTGTCCCAGGCGGGGGAGTTCGGCTGTGGACAGGCGCGGCAGCCGGCGCTCCAGGGCAAGCATGCAGTCACCCAGAAGATGCCCGCACGGCGTGTCCAGGACGGTCACGCCCGCAGCGTCAATCTGCGGTGCAATCGCGCGCAACACGCCCCGTGGCAAATGTATCTGGACCCAATCGGCCTGTGCTCGCCCGCTGTCGCGCGCCGCATCCAGGGAACACTCGTGCTGGCACCATAGAAAGGGTACACCGGCAGGCACTTCCAGATTGGTCCTGGCGGTCCTGATGCGCGTTACGGTGGATTCACAACAGGCGAGAACCCCGTGATCGACATGATCCCGCGTGCGGCCGAGGTCCTGGCGGACAACCACCTCCGTTGGACCGGGCGCCCGGCTCACCGCGATGCCACCGAGCTGCCAGACCCTGGCACCGGCCTCGAACCCATCGCAAAAGGAGGGTCTGATCAGCACGTTCCGGAACGGACGAACCGGCTCGCGCCATGCGTCGAACTGGTCCCCCGGATGCCCTGACCGGGTCGTGCCTGACCGGGTCGTGAAGGTGTCGGATTCCATCGTCACCTATGCTTCCCCTGCGCAAACGCTGTCCGGTTTTTGTTGTTTTTTACCTGTATCCTTATTGTATCCCGCGTATGGAAGCGCAATGTCCCATTATCGGTGGCCCCCCTGTACCGGCCCCCCCCTGTGCCGGCGGCCCGGTGCTGGCGGGGCCGGTTGGCGATCAATCCCCGCTTTCGGCAAAAGCGCATTCTCGAGTGCGGATTGATACACGATGGGCGGGCGAGATCAAGTCTTGCATTGTTGCGGATTGAGCCGCCGCCGTATGCCGCCGCCAGGCCGGATCGTTTCGGTCAACCAAACCGACGGATTGGGATGGTCCGCACGCTCGCGGGATTCCCAGCCCATGCCATCCGGGCCGGACGTCGCTATTGATGTTGCTGATGAATCGTGTCTCTCCACCCCTTCATGTGGTTTGGCAGAGTCCGTCAACCGGGCAAGGCGGAACGCGGCGGGAACGCCCGATGAGCTGCTCGCGGGTTCGTGACCTCGGTGGACATCGGAAAACGCACCGGATCTCGGCAATGCCATCGCCAAAGGTGGAGCGCGGCATGCCGGATCGATATACTCGTTGCGCTGCTTTCGCGATGAGTTCAAATCAATGAGAACGGATCAAATGACTGAGAGCGGAAAGGACTGGGCATGAGCAGTTCGAACGCCACCGCGACCGGAGATGACCGCTCCGACGGTCCGAATCCCGATGCCGGCACCGCTGCGTTCCGGCCATCCGCAATCCGAAGCTGGGCGGTGCAGGATTCGCCGTACATCGCCATGCTGGTACTGGCGCTGGCGGGGGTCATTTTTCGCCTGCCGGTTTCCTATTGGGTGGTCCTGACACCGGTGTACGGCATCATCTGCATCGTCGCCGGCTGGCGCCAGTTCGAAACCCGGGAAGACCGCCTGCGGCTGATCTACACGCAGGTGCTGAGCTGGTTGGCCTTCCTTGTCGCCATCTACGTTCTGTTCAGCTACGGCGTGCAGGGCGTGCTGAACGGCATCGCAACCCCGCTGGTCATGCTGACCCTGCTGGCGCTCGGTACTTTCGTAGCCGGATTGGAGGTGCGTATCTGGCGGATCAGTGCGGTCGGCGCCGTGCTGTTCCTCGCCGTGCCGGGCATCGGCTGGCTCAAACAGTCGGCGGCGCTTCTGGCGTTCGCCACCCTGGTGATCATCGCCATCGGCGGCGTGACCTGGTGGTTGGCTGAACGGCGGCGCAACGTCGGCTGAGTCCGACAACGGCCTTCACGCCGTCATCATTGGTGACGCCCAGGTCGGTGGCCGGGCCGGATGAAGCACGCGGGACCGAAAGATTTTCGATGATGAATGGCCGGCTGGTACGGGCTTTGCTTTTTTTGTCTGCCGTGGCGGTTGGGCTGGCGGCCTGCGGGCAGGAAAAGAAGGCAGAAATTCCCCAACCGCGTCCGGTGCGAACCGTGACCGCCGCGCGGCTGGCTGCCGGCGACAGCGTCGTGCTGACCGGGCACATCCAGGCCGAGGATGAGGCCTCCATGGCCTTCCGCATCGGCGGACGGATGATTGAGCGGAGGGTCAATGTGGGCGACCGGGTGCAGCCGGCCGAGGTACTGGCCAAGCTGGACCCGCAGAACGAGGTGAACGCCCTGCGGTCGGTGCAGGCCACCCTGGCCGCCGCGCAGGCGCATCTGACCCAGGCGCGCGCCGCCTTCGAGCGACAGCGGACTCTGCTGGCACAAGGCCACACGCCGCGCGCCCAGTTCGACCTCGCGGAAAAGGCGTTGCACACGGCGCAGGCGCAGGTCGATGACCGCCAGGTGCAGATGCGGATCGCCGCCGACCGCGTGAGCTACACCATCCTGCACGCGGACGCCGCCGGAACAATAACCGCCCGGGGGGCGGAACCGGGCGAGGTGGTGCAGGCCGGGCAAATGATCGTTCAGATCGCCCGGCGGGAGGGCCGCGATGCGGTGTTCGACGTGCCCGCCCAGGTGCTGCGCTCGGCGCCGAGCGACGCCCAGGTCACGATACGCCTGACCGATGATCCTGCCGTCACGGCGGTCGGGCGGGTGCGGGAGATCGCCCCGCAGGCCGATCCGGTGACCCGGACGTTTCAGGTGAAGGTCGGTCTGACCGACCCGCCGGCTGCCATGCGGCTCGGCGCCACCGTGTCGGGCCGGGTCCAGATGGATACCGCTCCGGTCATCGCCATCCCCGCCTCCGCCCTGACCGAACTGAACCGGCAGCCCGCGGTGTGGATCGTCGATCCGGCAAACCTGACCGTGTCCCTGCGCAATGTGGAGCTGTTGCGCCACGACCCGGGAACGGTCGTCATCACCCAGGGGCTCGACACCGGTGACATCGTGGTGACCGCCGGCGTCCAGGCCCTCCATCCGGGCCAGAAGGTCCGGCTGCTTGGGCCGGCGGCGTAATGGGCTTCAATCTGTCGGAATGGGCGCTGCGGCACCGCTCGTTCGTCATCTATATCATGATCGCGTCGATCCTCGCGGGAACGGCCTCCTACTCCCGGCTTGGCCGCAACGAGGACCCGGCCTTCGTCATCAAGACGATGATCGTGCAGGCCGCCTGGCCTGGTGCGACAATGAACGATACGCTCCAGCAGGTCACTGAACGGCTTGAGCGCACCCTGCAGGAAACGCCCGGCCTGGATTTCCTGCGCAGCTACACCAGCCCCGGCCTGGCGACCATCTTCGTCAACCTGAAGGGCCAAACCCCGGCCGGGGAGGTTCCCGACATATGGTATCATGTCCGCAAAAGCGTTGCCGATATGCGCCATACCTTGCCAACCGGCGTCGTCGGTCCGGGCTTCAACGACGATTTCGGCGACACTTACGGCATCATCTATGGCTTCACCGCCGACGGCTTCAGCCATCGGGAACTGCGCGATCAGGTCGAGGCCATCCGCTCGCGGCTGCTGCTGGTGCCGGACGTATCGAAAATCGAGATTCTCGGCGCCCAGGACGAGCGGATTTTCGTCGAGTTCTCGATGAAGCAGCTTGCCGGCCTCGGCATCGACCGGTCCGCCCTGATCGCGGCTTTGCAAGCGCAGAACGTCGTCAGCCCGGCCGGCACCATCCAGACCGGCGACGAGAAGCTGTTCCTGCGGGTTACCGGCGCCTTCGAGTCCGAACAGGACCTCCAGGACATCAACTTCGTCGCCAACGGGCGGCTGATCCGCCTGCGCGACATCGCCGATATCCGCCGCGGCCATGCCGACCCGCCGCAGCCGATGTTCCGGGTGAACGGCCAGCCGGCGATCGGCATCGGCATTGCCATGCGCGAGGGGGGCGACATCCTCGCTTTGGGCCGCAACATCGAGCAGGCCATGCACGCGGCCACCGCCGATCTGCCGGTCGGCATCGAACCGATCCTCGTCGCCGACCAACCCCACGTGGTGGACCACGCCATCAGCGATTTCACCACCTCGCTCTGGCAGGCGATTGTCATCATTATGGCGGTCAGCTTCGTCAGCCTCGGCATGCGTGCCGGCACCGTCGTCGCGCTGTCGATCCCGCTGACGCTGGCCGTTGTGTTTCCGATCATGCACGCCGCCGGGATCGACCTGCAGCGCATCTCCCTCGGCGCCCTCATCATTGCCCTGGGCCTGCTGGTTGACGACGCGATGACCACGATCGACGTCATGACCTCGCGGCTCGCGCAGGGTGACAGCAAGGAACAGGCCGCGACCTTCGCCTACCGCACTTTGGCGATGCCGATGCTGACCGGGTCGTTCATCACCGCGGCCGGATTCGTGCCGATCGGCTTCGCCAAAAGTTCGGCGGGCGAATACACCTTCTCGATCTTCGCCGTCGTCGGCATCGCGCTGGTGATGTCCTGGTTCGTCGCCGTGCTGTTCGCGCCGCTGCTCGGCGTGGCGCTGCTCACCAAGCCGAAGCAGGGCGAGGCCCCCGCCAAACCCAGCGTGATCCTGCGCGTCTTTCGCGGCCTCGTGACCGGCGCCATGCGGGCGCGTTGGCTTACCATCGGGGTCACGGTCGCCTGCTTCGTTGTGGCCGTGCTGGCGTCGCCGCTGGTGCCACGGCAGTTCTTTCCGCCATCGGACCGTCCCGACCTGCTGGTCGATCTCCGGCTGCCGCAGAACGCCTCGATCTATGCCACTGACAAGGTGGCCGGGAAGCTGGACGACCTGCTGAAGGGCGATCCCGACGTCGCCAGCTGGAGCACCTATGTCGGGCGCGGGGCCATCCGCTTCTATCTGCCGCTGCTGGTCGAACTGCCGAACGACTTCTTTGCCCAGGCCGTTATCGTCGCCAAGGATGTGGCCGCCCGCGAACGGCTCCAGAACAAGCTGGAGGCGGCGCTGGCGGAGAATTTCCCCAGCACGGTGACCCGGGTGTCGCCGCTCGGCCTCGGGCCGCCGGTTGGGTGGCCGGTGCAGTACCGGGTCAGCGGCCCGGACCTGACCGAGGTGCGTGACATCGCGATGCGGCTCGCCGAAGTGGTATCGGCGGACCGCGGGCTCAGGCGGGTCAATTTCGACTGGATCGAGCCGGCCAGACGGGTCCGAATCCGCATCGACCAGGATCAGGCCAGGCTGCTTGGTTTGAGTTCGCAGGCGCTTGCCGGCGTGCTGAACACCGTGGTGACAGGAACCCCCGTCACCCAACTGCGCGATGACATCTACCTCATAGACGTGGTGACGCGGGCGACCGACGAGGAGCGCGTCTCGCTCTCCACCTTGCGCAGCGTGCAGGTGCCGCTGCCGAACGGCCGCACCGTCCCGCTCAGCCAACTGGCGACCTTTGATTTCGACCAGGAATTTCCCCTGATCTGGCGCCGCGACCGGGTCCCCACCCTGACCGTGCAGGCCGACGTGGCCGCGGGCGTCTTGCCCGAAAGCGTTGTCGATGCGCTCGCGCCGGCGGTGGCGAAGCTGAATGCCGGCCTGCCGCCCGCCTATCACATCAACGTCGGCGGAACGGTCGAGGAAAGCGAGAAGTCCAAGGCTTCGGTCATCGCCGTCGTGCCGGCGATGCTGTTTCTCATGATCACCTTCCTGATGGTCCAGTTACAAAGCTTCAGCCGCCTGTTCCTGGTGCTGGCCGTCGTTCCCATGGCGCTGACCGGCGTGGTCGCGGCGCTGTTGATTTTTCACCAGCCGCTCGGCTTCGTTGCCATTCTCGGCATCCTCGCGCTGATCGGCATGATTGCCCGCAATGCGGTGATCCTGATCGAGCAGATCGAAAGCGAACGCGCCGAGGGCAGAACGCCGTGGGAGGCGGTGATCGAGGCCAGCCTTTCCCGCTTCCGTCCCATCATGCTGACGGCGGTATCGACGGTGCTCGGCCTGATCCCGATCGCGGCGACCATCTTCTGGGGCCCCATGGCGTTTGCCATCATGGGCGGCTTTCTGGTCGGCACGGTCATTACGCTGATCTTCCTGCCGGCGCTCTACGTCGCCTGGTTCGGCATCAAGGCGCCGGCGGACGTTGGCGACGACGCCGTGGCGCCGGTGCCGGGCGGGTGAGCCAGGGTGATGCCGGCGTCGGGTGGGTGCCCGCCACGGTTGCGCGCGCGGCGGGCTTCCTCATCCTGTGGCTGATGCTGGCCGGCGCCGATCCGGCCGATCTTCCCGCCATGGCGCTCGCGGTGGCGGCGGCGACCTGGACAAGCCTGCATCTGCTGCCGCCTTGTGGCGCGCGTTGGTCGCCGGTTGGCCTGGCCAGGCTCGCGCTGCGCTTTCCGGTCCAATCGGTCGTTGCCGGGGTGGAGGTCGCGTGGCGCGCGCTGCATCCCGGGCTGCCGTTGCGTCCGGGTCTGGTCGCCTTTCCCACGCGGCTGCCGCCCGGCACGGCGCGCGATGCGTTCTGCATGCTGACAAGCCTGCTGCCGGGCACGCTGCCGGCCGGATCGGACGAGGACGGGAGGCTTCTTGTCCATTGCCTCGACACCCGCCAGCCCGTCGCGGCGCAGCTGGCCGTGGAGGAAGCGCTGTTCATGCGGGTGCTGGATCGCCGTGATGGCTGAGTTCCTGATCGCGGCTGCCGCTTTCGTGCTGGCGATGGTGGCGTTGGGGCTGGTGCGAATCCTGCGCGGGCCGGGCGATGCGGATCGGCTGATGGCGGCACAACTGCTCGGCTCGGGTGGCGTCGCCGCGCTGCTGCTGTTGGCGGTCGGAACCGGGGTGCCGGCGGCGGTGGACGTTGCGCTGACCCTGGCGCTGCTGGCGGCCTTCGTCTCGGTCGCCTTCGTCAGGAGCCATCACCCGGCGGAGGAAAGATGAGCCGCCTGCCCGACATCTTCACGATTGTCGCCGTCTCGGCGGGCGCTTTCTTTTTCCTGGCGGGAACGGTCGGGCTGCTGCGCTTCCCGGACCCGCTCAGCCGCCTGCACGCGCTGACCAAGGCGGATAATCTTGGCCTCGGGCTGGTGGTGCTGGGCCTGCTGCCGCAGGCGGAAGGGTTTCTCGCCGGCCTGAAGCTGGTCGCGGTCTGGTTGCTGGCGCAACTGGCCGGGGCGACGGTCACCCAGCTTATTGCGCGCGCGGCACGGCGCGACCTGCCGCCGGCATGAGCGCGGATGGCATGCTTGACGCCGGCCTGGCGGCGCTGGTGCTGGCCGTGGCCGGCTGGACGATCGCCGCGCGCACGGCCTTCGCCGCGGTGGTCGGCTTTGTCACCTACGGGCTGCTGCTGGCGTTGGTCTGGGTGCGTCTCGCGGCGGTCGATGTGGCGCTGACCGAGGCCGCGATTGGCAGCGGCGTGACCGGCGGGGTGCTCATCGCCGCGGCCGCGCGGCTGCGTCCGACCGAGGCGCCAGCGGCGGCCGAACGGCCCGGCCCGAGCCTGCGCTTCGCCGCCGCCGGGCTGTCCGTGCTGGTGTCGGTGGCGCTGGCCGCACTCGTGGTCTTTCCCGCCGACCCGGCGCCCGGCCTCGGGCCGGCGGCGGCGGCGCATCTGCCGGAGCTTGCCATCGGCAATCCGGTCACCGCTGTCCTCCTCGCCTACCGGGCCATCGACACGCTGCTGGAGAAAGTCGTGCTGCTGCTGGCGCTGCTTGGCGTCTGGTCGCTGGCGCCGGACCGCCTTTGGGGTGGCACCCCGGGGCAGCTTCAGGACGCGCGGCGCGATGGCCCACTGGCCCTGCTGGCGCGGCTGCTGCCGCCGGTGGGGATCGTGGTGGGCGTCTACATCCTGTGGGTCGGGGCGGTCGCGCCAGGGGGGGCCTTCCAGGGCGGCGCCATCCTGGCCGCCATGTGGATACTGGTCATGGTCGCCGGGCTGCACGATGCGCCGGAAACCGGCCAGCGCCGGGTGCGGCTGCTGCTGGTCGCCGGGCCGGCCGTTTTCCTGGCGGTCGGGCTGGCCGGCTTCGTGGTGGCGGATGGCTTCCTGGCCTATCCAGCGCCCCTGGCCAAACCGCTGATCATCGCCATCGAGGTGGTGCTGACGCTTTCCATCGCGGTGATCCTCGGCCTGCTGGTGGCCGGGCCACCCGAACGGGAACGCCGGCGATGAGCGCCACGACCTTGTACGGGCTGTGTGCCGCTTCCCTGGTGGGGCTGGGCCTGTACGGCGCCATCGTGCATCCGCAACCCTTGCGCAAGATACTCGCCTTCAATCTGCTTGGCGGCGGCATATTCCTGCTGTTCGGCGTCATTGCCCGCCGCGGCGCGACCCCCGGCATGGGGGGAGATCCGGTGCCGCAGGCCATGGTCATCACCGGCATCGTCGTGGCTTTCGCCGCCACCTCTCTCGCCATCGCGCTGCTCCTGCGGCTGTTCGCCACGACCGGCGAGGCCTCGCTGCGCCCTGGTGCGCCAACGCCGCCAGGCAACGACCAGGCTGGCGGGTGATGGCGCAGACGGTGGGCGGCTTCCTGCTGGTGCTGGCGGTCATCCTGCCGGCGGGCGCCGTGCTGCTGACGCTGATGTCTGGCCGGCATGCCGAACGCATCGCCCTGTTGGTGATGCCGGCCGGGCTCGCGTTGGCCCTCGCCATCCTGGCCGGCGTCTGGCATTCGGGGGCCTCGCTGGTTTATTTCCTCGGCGGCTGGGCGCCGCCGCTCGGCATCGCGCTGCGCGCCGACGGGCTTGCGGCGGCGATGCTGGTGACCACCGCGCTGGTGATCGGTGCGGTCGGGCTGTTCGCGCGCGGCAGCTTCAGCGAAAAGGCGGCCGGCGCCGAGACCCGCGCACCGCTGGTGTTCTGGACCATGCTGATGGGCGTTTGGGGCGCACTGAACGCGGTCTGGCTCGGCGGCGACCTGTTCAACCTCTATGTCGCGCTGGAACTGCTGACCTTCAGCGCGGTGCCGCTGGTGTGCCTGGATGGCCGCGCCGAAACCCTCGCCGCCGCGCTGCGCTATCTGCTGTTCGCGCTGATCGGCTCGGCGCTCTATCTGCTGGGCGCGGCGCTGTTCTATGGCGCCTATGGCACGCTCGACATGGCGTTGCTGGCCGGCAGGGTGCGCGCCGAGCCTGTCGTCTATGTGGCGGCGGCGCTGATGACGGCGGGGCTGCTGGCCAAGACCGCCCTGTTTCCGCTGCATCTGTGGCTGCCCCCGGCCCATGCGGGGGCGCCGGCCGCGGCCAGCGCCATACTGTCCTCGCTGGTGGTCAAGGGATCGTTTTTCCTGGTCGTCCGGCTCTGGTTCGACGTGCTGCCCGGACTGCCGGGCGTGCCGGCGGCACAGATGCTGGGCGCGCTCGGCGCGGCGGCGATCATATTCGGCAGCGTGCTCGCGCTGCGGCAGGCGCGGTTGAAGCTGTTGGTCGCCTATTCGACGATCGCGCAGATCGGCTACCTGTTCCTGCTGTTCCCGCTCGCCACCGGCGCCGCCGCGTCGGGCATATGGGGCAGCTTCGCCTGGACCGGCGGCGTCTTCCAGCTGATTTCCCACGCCGTCGCCAAGGCGGCCATGTTCATGGCGGCCGGGCTGATCGGCGAGGCGCTGGGGCATGACCGGATCGCGCGGTTCGCCGGCATCGGCCGGGCGTTGCCGATGACCGTGTTCGCTTTCGGGCTTGCCGGCATGTCGCTGATGGGGCTGCCGCCGAGCGGTGGCTTCGTGGCCAAGCTGATGCTGCTGACGGCGGCCGTTACCGAGCGGCAATGGTGGTGGGCGGTGGTGATCCTGGTGGGCGGCCTGCTGGCGGCCGGCTACGTGTTCCGGGTGCTGGCGCCGGCACTGGCGGTCACCGGCCGGCCGCTGGTGTTGCACGCGCCGGTGGCGCGGAGCCGCGAGGCGGTGGTGCTGGCACTGGCGATCTGCGCGGTGCTGCTCGGCCTGGTGCCGCTGCGGCCCTCCGAACTGCTGCAGATCGGCCGCCCGCCGTTGTTGCTGGACCCTGCGCCATGACCGGCGCGGGGGCGCTGCTGGCCGCCAGCCTGGCCATGCCGCTCGCCATGCTGGCTTCCTGCCTGTCGCCGCGGCTGCGGGCGCGCGTGCCGGCCCTGTTGGCGATCGCCCCGCTGCCGGCGCTGGCGGCGGCGTTGCTGGCACAAGGCGGGGTGTTCAGGCTGCCCCCGGCGCTGCTGCGGGCAACCCTGGCACTCGACGTGCCCGGGGCGATCCTGTTGGGGAGCGCGGCCCTGCTCTGGGTTGCCGCCGGCCGTTATGCCACGGCCACGCTGCGGGGCGACGCCCATGCCGGCCGCTTCGCCGTGTGGTGGCTGCTGACGCTGACCGGCAGCCTCGGCGTTTTCATGGCGGCCGATCTGGTGAGCTTCTATCTGATGTTCGCCATGGTCAGCCTCGCCGCCTATGGGCTGGTGGTGCATGACGGCACCGCCCGCGCCCGGCGGGCCGGTGTTCTCTATGTGTCGCTCGCGGTGCTGGGCGAGGCGCTGTTGCTGATGGGCTTCGTGCTGCTGGCGGCGGCGACGCCGGGCACCAGCCTGCTGATCGCCGACGCGGTGGCGGCGCTGCCGACATCGCCCTGGCTTGAAACGACGCTGCTGCTGCTGATCCTGGGCTTCGGGCTGAAACTCGGGCTGGTGCCGCTGCATGTCTGGATGCCGGTGGCGCACCCGGCCGCACCGATTCCGGCCTCGGCGGTGCTCAGTGGCGTGGTGGTCAAGGCCGGGGTGATCGGGCTGATCCGCTTCCTGCCGTTCCAGACGGCGCTGCCCGGATGGGGCGAGGCGCTGGCCGCCGCGGGGCTGTTCACGGCCTTCTATGCGGTCGCGGTCGGCATCACCCAGGCCAATCCGAAGACGGCGCTGGCCTATTCCACCGTGAGCCAGATGGGGCTGATCGCCACGGTGCTCGGCATGGGGCTGGCCGGCGGCGATGACAGGGCCGTGCTGGGGGCCAGCCTCTACGCTTCCCATCACATCCTGGTGAAAGGAGCGTTGTTCCTCGCCGTCGGCGTGGTCCAGGCGACCGGCGCGCGCGGCCGGTGGCCGGTGCTGCTGGCGACGGCGGTGCTGGCGCTGAGTCTCGGCGGGCTGCCGTTCACCGGCGGCGCGCTCGCCAAGCTGGCCGTGAAGCTGCCGCTGGGCGACGGCGGGGTGGGCCAGTTCGCCACATGGTCGGCGGCCGGAACCACGCTGCTGATGCTCCACTTCCTGGCCCGCCTGAAGCAGGCGGCCGCATTGGACACACAAGGGCCGGCGCCGGCCCGGCTGGTGCTGCCCTGGCTTGGCGCGGCGCTGGCGTCCGTCGCGGTGCCCTGGGCGCTCTATTTGACGGTCGGGGGCGGCACATTGCCCGAAGCGCTTGCTCCGGCGACCCTTTGGGCGGCGGCCTGGCCGGTACTGGCCGGCGGCGTGCTGGCCCTGGCGCTGTGGCGCTGGGGGAACCGGCTGCCGCGTTGCCCCGAGGGCGATGTGGTGGTGCTGGCCGAGGGCGCCATCGGCGCGGCCCGTGCCGCAGGTGTGGCAATGGAACGGGTGGACGCCCTGTTGCGTCAGTGGCCGGTGGCGGGCGTATCGCTGCTGGCGCTGGCGGTGATCCTGGCCGTGGCTATGCTGGCGACACCGGGGTAGCCGCCTTGCCGGACAGCAGTTCGGCGACCCATCGGCTGGGCGGGTGCTCGGCGCAGAGCGTGAGGCCGGCGATGGCGATCGGCACGCCGATGAAGCCGCCGGCGATGCCCCACAGGAAGGTCCAGAAGAACACCGCCACCAGCACCAGGAACGGCGAGAACGCCAGCGCCGCGCCGGCGATCCGCGGTTCGATGTAGCTGCCGGAGAGGAACTGGATCACGTTCAGCCCGCCGAACACCAGCAACGCCGATTCCCAGGATTCATACTGAAGAACGGCGAACAGGGTTGGCAGCACGGTCGCCAGCAGCGGGCCAAGGAAGGGGATGTAGTTGAGGACAAAGGCGATGACGCCCCATTCGGCCGCCAGTTCCAGGCCGGTGGCGCGGGCGAACGCCCAGATCACGATGCCGGTCAACAGGCTCATGGCCGTGCGCACCAGCATGTAACGCTGCAACTTGGATGAGGTCGCGGTGGCCGCGCGCAGCAGCGTGGCGGCGCCATCGCGTGTCCGCCCCAGCACCGCCAGCCGGTCGCCGGTCGATCCGACCTCCAGCAGGCCGAGCAGGGTGAAGACAAGCGTCAGCGTCGCGAAGCTGAGGAAGCTCTGGAGCGTACCGGTCACCTGCGGCAGAATCCGAATGAGCCAGCGCACGTCGAAATGTTCGGCGAGCGGACCGGCAACCGCCATGCCCTGGCTTTCCAGCCAGGCGGTTTTCTGCAGGTAGAGCATTTGCAGCCGGCCGGCATTGTCGATGAGCCACTGGCCGATCCGCCCGAAGCCCCAGAGGATGAGCCATGCCAGCCCGACCAGCGTGACCAGGGTACCGAGCAGGGTGAGCAGGAGCGCCAACAGCTTCGGCATCCGCGCTTCGAGCGACCTCTGGACCGGCCAGACCAGGGCGATGACGAACAAGGCGAAGACCAGCGGTGCCAGGATCGGCTGCGCCAGTTGCAGCGCCGCTGCCGCCAGGATCGTGGTGCTGATACCCAGCATGACGGGAATAGTGCTGCTCTCAGACATGCGGAATGGTCCACCGACGGGTGCCGGCAGTTGACGGGTTTTGCCGGCGAAGTCAACGTCTCGCGGGCGGTACGCCGACAACGGCGCCGGCGGCAATGAGGTGGAGATGACGATGTTTCGGGGTAGCGACGATGCGGCATAGCGCCGTCCGGTGGTTGCGGCGTACGTTGCTGGTTGGCCTCGTCATCGCGGCGACGCTGCTGGTGGTGCGGGCGGTCGATTCGCAGCGCGGGCCGCCGCTGGAACTCTGGCACATCTATGTGCCGGAGGAGGTGCGCGGCGGCGACCTCGACCGGCTCGACTGGGCCGGTTATCTGGCGGCCGAAGCGCGCATTTTCGCGTCCGTTCGCTCGGAAGTCACTGAACGGCTGAGTGCCGCGGAAAAAACCCCCGACAACCGCTACTTTGCCGAGTCTCCCGTCAACCCGGCGCATTTCGTCCAGGACTGGAACCGTTCCTATGTGCTCGAGCCGGCGGGCGCGCCGGTGGGGGCGGTGGTGCTGCTGCATGGGCTGACCGACTCGCCGTACAGCCTGCGCCACATCGCCCGGCAGTACCGCGATCTCGGCTACGTGGCGATCGCCATTCGCCTGCCGGCGCACGGCACCGTCCCGGCCGCGCTGACCGACATCACCTGGGAGGACTGGCTGGCGGCGACGCGGCTGGCGGTGCGGGAGGCGCGGAGACGCATCGGTCCCACGGCGCCGCTGCACATGGTCGGGTTCTCCAACGGCGGCGCGCTGGCGCTGAAATACGCTCTCGACGCCATCGAGGACGACCGGCTCACCCGGCCGGACCGGCTGGTTCTCATTTCGCCGATGATCGGCATCACCGCCTTCGCCCGCTTTGCCGGGCTGGCGGCGCTGCCGGCGGTGCTGCCGGCCTTCGCCAAGGCGGCCTGGCTGAGCGTGGTGCCCGAATTCAATCCGTTCAAATACAACTCCTTCCCGGTGAACGGCGCGCGGCAGTCGCACCGGCTGACGATGGCGTTGCAGGACCAGATATCGCGGCTGTCGCGCGCCGGCCGTCTGGACCGGCTGGCCCCGGTGCTGACGTTCCAGTCGTTGATGGACTTCACCGTCAGCACGCGCGCCGTGGTGTCCTCGTTCTATGTGCTGCTGCCCGCCAACGGCAGCGAACTGGTGCTGTTCGACCGCAACCGCAACACCAAGCTCGGCCCGCTGCTGCGCCCGGCCTTCGAACTGGCGCTCGGCCGCTTGCTGCCGGCACCGCCGCAGAATTTCCGCATGACGACCATCACCAACGCCGGGCCGGGCAGCAGCGAGGTGATCGAGCGTGTCGTCGAGGCGGGTGCGACGACGGAACGGGAGCGATCGCTCGGGCTGGCCTATCCCCGCGAGGTCTATTCCCTGTCGCATGTCGCGCTGCCGTTTCCGCCCTCCGATGGGCTTTACGGCAACGCGCCGGACCCGGCCGAGGATTTCGGCGTCAGCTTTGGCGCGATGGCGGCACGGGGCGAGGTGGGCGTGCTGATCATCAGCATGGATTCGCTGGCGCGGATCTCGTGGAACCCATTCTTCCCGTATGTCACCGCACGGATCAGGGAAGTCATCGACACCCCCCACTGACCACAGGCGCTACGGCCCCGCGCGATCGCCTCCCCCCGGAAAGCCGGGCGGGGCAAGGCGCCAGGGGTAGCCGTTACGGGCCTGCTCAAAGCCGTAATTGAACAAGGCGCGCATATAGGTGGGGTCGAAGGATTCGCGGTGTTCCTCCTGGAAATCCGCGCCGATGCAGGCGAGGCGGAACTGCACGCCGTCCCGCCGCGCCGTTTGATAGATTCGCACCACGTCGTTCAGCCCGCTGAAGTGAATCATCGTCGAGACCGAGCGGGAGGCGATGCGCAGCAACCGGCGTTCCGTGCTCGCCCATTCGGGGTCCATGCGGGCGTTGCGGATGACATAGGCGACCCGTTCGCGCTGAAGGCCGGCCTCACGCAGCCGGCGATCCAGCTCCAGGGCGGGAGGATAGAGGAAAACCTGCGACGCCGCCCCGCCATCGACATGCATTTCCTGATACTTCCGCCCGGCCACCTCTACATCGATCATCACCGGCGGAAACGCACCGGGGATCGCCGCGGAGGCAAGCAGGATCTGGCGGAACAGGGTGAGCGCGTCGGGATGCCCGCTGGCCGCGATCGCGCCGATATTCCACAGCACCGGCCGCTGCAGATCGAGATTCGTCGTGCCGATCAACAGCAGCCGGCCCTTGTTGTATTCGCCCGCGATGGCGGCCAGCATCTGCTGATTGGCGTGACTGCTGATGAGGCGATAGAGCGGCGCCGTGTCGGCCAGCGCCTCGCCGAACAGCAGCGCCGAGGCGATGCGGCGTAACAGCAGGATGTCCGGCGGCATGACGCTGGTAAACACTTCCCGCAACTGCGGATCGTAGTCAGGGCCCAGAAAGGCGAAGGGAGCGGTGAGCGCCCCGGTAGAGATTCCGGTGACGACCTGGAATTGCGGACGGGTGCCGGCGGCGGTCCAGCCGACCAGCAGCCCGGCGCCGAAGGCCCCATCGTCGCCACCGCCGGAAATGGCAAGGAAATTCGCCGGCGGACAGCGACCATCGGCCCCGGCTGGCGCAAGGGCGGCCTCCCGCTTCGCCTGCCGGATCGTCTCCTCCAGCAGCGCATCGACGCTGCGGTCAACCCAGAATCGGGCATTGGGGATGCCGAGCACCTCGACCGCCTCCGACGCCTCGCCCGAAGGTGCTTCCAGCCGTGGAAGCGTGCAGGCGGCCAGCAAAAAAATCATCGTCAGCGCGGCCAGCCATCGCAACATGGCGATACGCCCCGCGCCGACCCGGCGAGCCAACCCGCGTGACGCCGTCATGCGTTCTGCATCCAAACCTGGTTCACGATCACTCTGGATCGCCGCCGCCGTTGCGCCGTGAACACCAGCCAGGATAGGCTGTGGCAACAACCGTGGGATAGTTTCATGCTCATGACCAGCGCGCGCATTCAATCCGCCCATGCGGAAGGTTGCGTCTGTTGCATGGCGGCAGGTCAGGTGCGGGGGTTCGGCCGGCGCGGCGTGATGAGCCTCGCCGCCGCCGCGTTCGCGGCACCGCTGTTCGTGCCGCCGGCACGGGCCGGGAATGGCACCGCGTACGAGGCAATGCTGCTCACCTGCATCGACCCACGGATGGTCACGCCGGTATATGCCTGGATGGAAAGCCGCAAGCTGAAAGGCGAGTACAGTCAGTTCGCCATCGCCGGAGCCGCGGTCGGTGTCGTGGCGCCCGCCTTCGCCGCCTGGCGTGCTGCCTTTTGGGACAACCTCGCCGCCTCGATCGGTTTGCACAAGATCACGCGCGTCATCGTGGTGGATCACCGGGACTGCGGCGCCGCGGCGATCGCCTACGGTGCTGACGCGATCGCCACGCCCGAAGCCGAGTGGAACCTGCACCAGATGGTCTATGGCCAGTTCAGGGATGAACTTGCCAAACGGCAGCCCGCCCTGCGCGCCGAGGGCGGATTGATGGCACTCGACGGCAGCATCGAGTTGTTTGACTGAGGCGGTCGGGTTGGTATCCGGCGGCGGGCGGGTCGTCACGGCCGTCTCCGGCGCCTTACCCGGGCACGCCAACATCGCGCGTTGGAGGCCGCGGCGGCAGCCAGTCGTCTACCGCCGCGGGCATCGACGCGCCCGTCGATCGGCCGGATGCCGGGAATGCCGACATGAACTGCGTCGGACGCAAATCATTGCCGCGATTCCGCCCGGTGGCCGACCATCCGGCAGGCAGCTGATATTCCGATTGCGACGGATACGTCCGCCCCGCGCGTGAATCGGAAAACCAAATCAAGGGCTGGTGTTCCGGCCCGACGGCACTGTCCGCCGGGCCAGGAACGCTAGCGCGACTGCTGGCCCGACTGGAAGCCCTGCTGATACGCTCTCTGCTCATTGTTCTTCCAGGCGTTGGTCAGCAACCCGCCGGCCAGGCCCGCCCCGGCGCCGATGGCGGCGCCGAGCCCGGCGTTACCCGCCATGGCGCCGATCGCGGCGCCGCCTGCCGTTCCGATGGCCGTACCGGTCAGCGCCCGCTGCTGGTTCGGCGTCAGGTCGGCGCAGCCTGCCAAAGGCAGGGCGGCGACGAGCAGTGCAACAATGGTCTTATTCATGTGCGGTTCCCTCGATACCCTGATGGTGGCGCCGGCGGCCCGGTTCATTTCTTCTTACCATGGGCGGCGGCGGCATGCGGACAGGGGTAGCGGTCGATCAGAAAGCCGATCAGTCCGACCACCGCCGGCTGGTCCAGCCGCTTGGGATCACCATTGGCCCAGGCCGCGAAATCGGCAACGGCCTGGTCGTGGGTGGGCGCAGGCGAAGGCAGGCAGAACGGCCGGTGCGCCTGGGGGCCGACCGCGCTGTAGCTCAGGGCGATGTCCACGGCACCTTCGGCGAACCCGTGACAGTAGTTCACCGCGGCGGTCACCAACTGATCGTCCTTCTGCGCCGAGCACAAGGCGACCAGGTCAGCGGTGGTCTTGGGCGGGAAGTTGTCCTGGGTGACTGCCGCGTGGGCGGCGGAAAACAGCAGGCCGGCGGATAGCGCGGCGCCGGCCGCCAACACACCAAGTCTCATCGTGGATCTCTCCTCTGTTGGGTTGTATCGCGGTTCAACCGGCAGCCCTTCCAGGGTACACCGGCAACCCAACAGCGGGAAGGACGCCGGGAATACCGGTCCGGGGGGGAAGCTCTGTCTTTGTTCCGCGGCCATGTCGCCGGTGGCAGTTAACGGTTACTGCACCACCCTGGCACGGAGGCGGTCGTATTCCTCCTGGGAGATGGAACCAAAACTCTTGAGCCGATCGAGTTTCTCGATCTCATCCGCGGCACTGACGCCGAGCAAATGACGAAGATCGTTGCGGGCCCGCTGGGCCTGTTCAACGTTCCGCTCGGCCATGCCGCGGCTTTGCGAGACGAGGTAGGCGAACACGCCAAAATACGGGACCACGATCAGCACAATAACCCAGATCGCCTTGGCAAGACCGGAAACATCGGCGCGCCGGAACAGATCTCCCAAAACCGTTATGAGCAGCCAAAACCATACAATGAATATAAATATGGTGAAGGCATCGACGACAAAATTCGCGAAGCTAAATCCTTCCTGCAAAGGCACCTTACGCACTCCATAAATTGGGTTCGTTTACGGGATCGTTGACTTCCACGCCAGAACGCGGAATCTCGGATATCCGTTCATATCCTGGCGCGCTGGTCAATACGCGATCCTGGCGCCCGCGTCAAAGCGCCATTCGGCGGCCAATTCAGGTGGCCGCCGAATGGCGCGCCTTCGCAGCAAAGTCTCGAAAGGCGCAGGGAATAGCTTCGGCTCAGTTCTTTATCGCAAGGGTAGTGGTATCAAAATCGATCAGCTCCAGCTTGCCTTCTGTCGTTTCGATCGCGGCGGTTCCCCGCCCGAAGTCCAGGGCAACGATCCGGCTGGCCGGGTGTTTCAGCTTGATGCTGTTCAGCAAAATGGTCTGAAGCACCCCGGTTACCGTGTTGCCATCGACGGCACGGGCCTGGACCTCGGCCCGCTTCTCCGGGCTCAACCCGGCAAGTTCGGCCTGTTCGAGCGACGTTGCCACCTGTGCATAGCAGGCCGATGATATCACCAAGGCCGCACCGATGATGGAAAGAGCCTTTGGGAATGTCGCCATGGTTTCGACTCCGTTTCATGTCCAGTGAGGCATACAGTAAACGAAAGGGGATTACTGTCAGTCGACTCTGTCATACGAACCGCCCTAGCGGTCGCATCGAACGTTTAGCGGGATGCAGGCTAATTGCCATTAGCCCGGTGTCCCATCACAGTACCCAACGTCCCAAACGCCACTGACCATCTCAACCGAATGGCTGTCGAATGCTGCCGCCGCCCCCCGGAGATCACGGCAAAGTGACTCGATTTGCCATTCGGGATACGTCCTGCCTGGTGTCAAAAAATGAATGCCGGCCGGGCCAGGCTGGCGTTCCGGGCCAGGCTGGCGTTGATGCGGCGGGTGTTTGCGCGGCAACGGATCGTGTAAACGGCTTCCGGCACGATCGGCGCCGCCGCTAGTCGGTGTACGCAACATCACAATGATTACATACGGCCACGCAAAGCGGGCACAGTGCCCACCCATGAGTCCATATCCGGGCCGACCCGGCCTCGCAATCAGTCGATGGGGATGCTCGACTCGTGGGCCAGATCATTCCAAAATGGCGATGCCGTTGTCACATTCGTGAGGTGTCATGCCTGCAAAAACCGCTGAGCCGCCGGTTCGGTCTGAGAGAGAGCCCGTGTTGGTGGACTTCGCCTTGCAGGGAGGCGGAGCGCATGGCGCCTTCAGCTGGGGCGTTCTTGACCGGATGCTTGAGGAAACATGGCTGACCATCGAGGCCATTTCGGGCACCTCCGCAGGTGCCATGAATGCGGCCGTGCTGGCCGATGGGTATGCGGCGGGGGGAGCCGAGGGCGCGCGGGTAGCACTGGACGCCTTCTGGCGGCGGGTTTCCCGGGCGGCTTTGCTCAGCCCCTTCCGGCGCGGGCCACTCGATATCCTGCTCGGCCGCTGGACGCTCGACAGTTCCCCGGTTTACCTGGCCCTGGACCTCGCCGCGCGTCTGTTCTCACCCTATGACCTGAACCCGGGCGGCGCCAATCCGCTCGGCGATGTGCTTGCGGAAAGCGTGGACTTCGCCCGTCTTGCCAAGGCACCGATCAAGCTGTTCATCACCGCCACCAACGTGCGCACCGGTCGGGGCCGCGTCTTCCGCAATGCTGAAATCACCCCCGACGTGCTGCTCGCCTCGGCCTGCCTGCCGACCATGTTCCAGGCCGTCGAGATCGACGGCGAGGCGTATTGGGATGGCGGCTACGCCGGCAACCCGACGATCACGCCACTGGTACACGAATGCGTGTCGGACGATACGATTCTGGTCCAGATCAACCCGGTGGAGCGCCAGGGCACGCCCCGCAGCGCGCGCGACATCATCAACCGGGTCAATGAGGTTTCCTTCAACGCCCCCCTCCTGAAGGAACTGCGGATGATCGCGGTGCTGCGTCAGGTGGCCGACCCTGGCAACGGCGAGGGCGCGGAATGGGCGCGCGCGCGCATGCACCGGATCGCGTCGGACGCAATGACTGATCTGGGCGCATCCTCCAAGCTGAATGCGGAGTGGGAGTTCCTGGCCATGCTGCGCGATGAAGGTCGCCGCGCCGCGGGGGCGTTCCTCGAAGCGCACCGGGACGACATCGGGCGCCGTTCCTCGTTCGACCTCGACGGGTTGTTGGCAATCTGACGCCATGGGCATCCAGTGCGGCGCGCGGCAGCCCTGAAGGAATAGCCTCCTTATTGCCGCTGCTGCGGCCAAACCACGCTGGCGCCAGTGCCGGAGGGTCCGGAAGACGGCACGCACCAGCACGGCCATTTCCGCCAGTTTCCCCGCCATCGCGGCGCAGTTGCTCGATGCGGTCGCCGACCGCGTGGGCCTCCTCGTCCGAATCCCACAGGCTGAGGACGGTGATTTTCTCGCCCGAGGCGTCGTTGCCGCCCGGCCGCAAAGTCTTGCCCAGGCGGCCTTCATCATGGGCGATCAGGGCGGAGGCGGCGGCGAGAATGGGGGCGGCCGAGCATGGCGGCGACGCGCTCGCGCATTTCGCGGGCGGCCTTGTTGGTGAAGGTGACGGCCAGCACCTGGCCCGGGTAGGCGCGGCCGGTCAGCCGGATATGGGCGAAGCGGGTGGTCATACCAACCCGCGTAAAGGCGGACTCATCCCGAGGAGAGGGGGGATTCCCATGAGAGCGCATCTCTGGTTCGATTCCGGGTATGGAATCGAACCGGGGTGGCAG
>Ga0302157_10000476_pt1 | contig 53047 bp, 53 predicted proteins | sample I_Bog_N3_3_FD_193502 | JGI IMG/M metagenome (GOLD analysis project Ga0302157, IMG submission 193502) | Peat permafrost microbial communities from Stordalen Mire near Abisko, Sweden - I_Bog_N3_3 | ecosystem: Environmental > Terrestrial > Soil > Wetlands > Peat | place: Sweden: Abisko, Stordalen... | reverse complement strand
CCGCCGACATCGTCACGCAGATCCTGAACTTCGGCCTGCCCGCCGCCATCGACGTGCAGTTCACCGGCAACAGCGTCGACGCCAACGCCGCGCTCGCCGCGGAGCTGAACAAGCAGATCCAGCGCATCCCGGGCGCCGTCGACAGCCACGTGCACCAGCGCCTGGATGCGCCATCGATCAACCTCGACATGGACCGGGCCCAGCTGCAGCAGCTCGGCCTGAGCGCGAACAACGTCGGCCAGAACGTGCTGATCGCGCTGTCCGGCAGTTCGCAGACCGCGCCCGCCTTCTGGCTCAATCCGCAGAACGGCATCGTCTACAACATCGCGGTGCAGACGCCGCAATACAGCGTCGACTCGCTCGACTCGCTGCTCGCCACGCCGGTAGGCATCGGCAACGGCAACGGCGCGACCACCGGAACGGGCAACACGCAGCTGCTGGGCAACCTCGTGAAGGTGACGCCGGCCGTACAACAGGCGATCTCCTCGCGCTACAACATCCAGCCCGCCATCGACGTCTTCGTCAGCGTGCAGGGTACCGACCTCGCCAACGTCTCGGGGCAGGTCACCAAGCTGGTCGACGCGATGCGGCCCAAGTTGCCGCGCGGCAGCCTGGTGGTGATCCGCGGCCAGGTGCAGACGATGCAGGCCTCGTTCGTCGGCCTGCTGGTGGGCCTGGCGATGGCCATCGTGCTCGTGTACCTGCTGGTGGTCGTCAACTTCCAGTCGTGGATCGACGCGCTGATCATCATCGCCGCCCTGCCCGCCGCGCTGGCCGGCATCGCGTGGATGCTGTTCATCACCGGCACCACGCTCAGCGTGCCGGCGCTCACCGGCGCCATCATGACGATGGGCGTGGCGACGGCCAATTCGATCCTGATGGTGTCGTTCGCGCGCCAGCGCCGCGACGAAGGCGTCCCGGTGCTGTCGGCCGCGCTCGAGGCCGGCGCCACGCGCCTGCGGCCCGTGATGATGACCGCGCTCGCGATGATCATCGGCATGATGCCGATGGCGCTCGGCCTCGGCGAAGGCGCCGAACAGAACGCACCGCTGGGCCGCGCCGTCATCGGCGGCCTGCTGTTCGCCACCGTGTCCACCCTCCTCTTCGTGCCGGTGGTGTTCGCCGGCGTCCACCGCCGACTCGAGATGCGTCGCCATCGCCATGAGGCCGTGGCACCCATCGTTGCCCATCTGCAGGAGATCTGACCATGACCGAGCAGCGACATGCCCAACTGGGCATCCACGCCTCCGCCGCCGATGCGGCGGAACCCGGTGACAGCCACCCTGAACTGCTGCGCCGCCGCCAGATCGTGCGCCGCCTGAAGATCATCACCGTCGCGGTGCTGGTGCTGCTGGGCCTGGGCGCCGCGCGCACCGTGCTGAGCCGCGCCGCCAACGGCAAGGCGCTCGACGCGGGCATCGCGGAGCACACCGCGATCTACGTCAAGACGACGCTGCCGCAGGCCGCCGACTCCGGCCGCACCGTGGCCCTGCCCGGCACGCTGCAGGGCGCGGTACAGGCGCCGATCGCGGCACGCGCGGCCGGCTACGTGAAGAGCTGGAGCAAGGACATCGGCAGCCGCGTCAAGCAAGGTGACGTGCTCGCCGAGCTCGAGGCGCCCGAGCTCGACCAGCAGGTCTCGCAGGCCGTTGCCGCACGCGACCAGACGGCGTCCACCGTGGCGCTGGCCGAAAGCACCGTCGCACGCTGGGACGCGCTGCGCAAGAAGGACGTGGTCTCGCAACAGGACCTGGACGAACGCAGCGCAGGCCTGGTGCAGGCGCGCGCCAACCTGGCCGCCGCCAATGCCAACCTGCAACGCCTCCAGCAGCTCGAAGCGTTCAAGCACGTCACCGCACCGTTCGCCGGCGTGATCACCAAGCGCAACATCGACGTCGGCGACCTGATCGACACCAGCGGCAAGCCGCTGTTCCTGTTGTCGCAGACGGATCCGTTGCGCGTCTACGTGAGCGTGCCGCAGTCCTACGCCAACCTCGTGAAGACGGGCCAGTCCGTCATCGTGACGCAGGCCGAGCTGCAGAACCAGCAGTTCAAGGGCCAGGTCACGCGCACGTCGGCGTCGATCGACGCCAGCACGCGCACGATGCAGGTGGAGGTGTCGCTGCCGAACAAGGACGGCGCCCTGCTGCCCGGCGCCTATGTGCAGGTGGCGCTGCCGCTCACGGCCAGCGCCACGCTGTCGGTGCCCAGCAACGCGCTGCTGTTCCGCGGCGAAGGCACGCGCGTGGCCGTGGTCGACGGCCGGGGCAAGGTCACGCTGCACGCGGTCACGCTGGGTCGCAACAACGGCACCACCGTGGAGGTGACCGGCGGCCTGCAGTCCAACGATCGCCTGGTGCTGAACCCGCCCGACTCGCTGGCGGACGGCGACGTCGTCACGCTGCAGGCGCCGGCCAAGGCCCCGGTGTGAAGCCGATGTCCCGACTCGTCCTGGTGGCGGCCGTGATGGCGGTCGGCGGCTGCGCCGTCGGCCCCGACTACCACCGCCCTGCGCCCGACCTGCCGGTGGCCTGGACGCTGGAAGCACCGTGGCGCACCGGCACGCCGGCCGATGGCGCCGACAAGGGGCCGTGGTGGCAGGCCTTCGGCGATCCGCAACTCGACGCGCTGGAGGTCCGTGCGATGGCCGACAGCCCGACGCTGGCGATCGCGGCCGCGCGTCTCGCCCAGGCGCGCGCCACGGTCAGCGCGACCTCGGCCGGGCTGTTTCCGTCGCTGAGCCTCACGTCGCGCGATTCGCGCAGCCGCATCTCGGCCAACCGCCCGTTGTCCAGCTATGCGACGCCGAATTCCTCGACGGTGCAAAACGATTTCAACCTGGGCTTGGGCGTCAGCTACGAGGTCGATCTGGCGGGCCGAGTCTCGCGCAGCGTCGAGGGCGTGCGCGCCTCGGCCGAACAATCGGCCGCCGATCTCGCGAACACCCGGCTCGTCGTCAGCGCCGAACTGGCGTCGGACTGGTTCAGCCTGTGCACGCTCGACGCCTCGCTGGACGTGCTGTACCACTCGATCGCGCTGCAGCGCCGCGCGCTCGACTTCGTCAACTCGCGCCACGTTCTCGGCGCCGGCACCGGCCTCGAAGTGGCGCAGCAGCAAGCCTTGCTGGACAACACGCTGACCCAGGTCGACGTGCAAAAGCGCACGCGCGCGCAGTTCGAGCACGCCATCGCCACGCTGGTCGGTGCCCCCGCGCCCGGCTTCAGCCTGGCGCCGGTGGTGCGCGACCTGCAGCCGCCGGCGATCCCCGTGGGCGTGCCGTCCGACCTGCTGCAACGCCGTCCCGACGTGGCGTCTGCGGAACGCGCGATGGCCGCCGCCAACGCACAGATCGGCGTGGCCACCGCGGCGTTCTATCCCAGCGTGATCCTCGGACCGGGCATCGGCGAGGAAAGCCGCATGCTCAGCACGCTGTTCGACGCACCCAGCCTGGTCTGGTCCATCGGCGTCTCCGCCACGCAGACCCTGTTCGACGCCGGCCGCACGCGCGCCAACGTCGATTTCGCGCGTGCCGGCTACGACGCCTCGGTGGCCACGTACCGCCGCACGGTGTTGACGGCGATGCAGGAGGTGGAGGACGGCATCACCGGCGTGGCCTCGCTGGATCGGGCCACCGCGCAAGCCCAGGTCGCCGTGGCCTCTGCGCAGCGCGTGCTGGACATGTCCAACGCGCGCTACGAAGGCGGCGTGGCCACCTACCTGGACGTGATCACGGCGCAGCAGTCGCTGCTCGCCGTGCAACTGCAGGCGGCGCAACTGGCCGGTCAACGCCAGCTCGTGGCGACCGCGCTCGTGAAGGCGCTGGGCGGCGACTGGCGCGGCAGCTAGGCCTGTTTCAGCCGCGCGCCATCAGCGCCTGCACCTCGCCATAGGTCGAGGCCACGACGGCGCCGGTGTCCACCCGCCCGGTCGTGACGAACTCGCGCATCATCGCCAGCACGAAGCCGTGCATCGCCTCCGAGAGCGCCGAGCCGGCGCTCAGCCGCCGCACGCCGAGGGCGCGCAGGCGGTCGGCGTCGGGCAGGCCGGTCCACGCGAGCACGTTCACCGGCATGCCCGTGCCGGCCACCAGGCTGGCGATCTCGCCGGCGTCGGTGATGCCCGGCGCGAACAGGCCGCTCGCGCCCGCGGCGCGGTAGCGCGCGGCGCGCGCCAGCGTTTCGGCGACGCGTTGCCCGGGCGGCGCCAGGCCGCGCAGCCAGACGTCGATGCGCGCGTTGATGTACAGGTCGATGCCGGCCGCGCTCGCCGCGGCGCGCGCGGCGGCGATCTTCGCGCACAGCAGCTCGGGATCCTTGCTCCCGTCCTCGATGTTGATGCCCACGGCCCCGGCCTCGATCAACGCCGCCACGAGTTCGCCGACGCGCGCCGGATCGTCCGCGTAGCCGCCTTCGATGTCGACCGTCACCGGCAGATCGGTGGCGCCGACCACGGCACCTGCCGTCTGCAGCAGCAGTTCCACGGGCAACCGGTCGCCATCGGGCCAGCCATGCGCCCAGGCGACGGCGGCGCTGCTGGTCGCGATCGCGCGCGCGCCCGCTGCCTGCGCGAGACGCGCGCTGCCGGCGTCCCAGGCGTTGGCCAGCAGCAGCAGTCCATCGGCGTGCAGCGCGTGAAAACGGTTGGCGAGCGTGGTGGTCAAGCGTGTCTCCTGTGGTTGGTCCGGTGCGCATCGTTGCATGGATCCGCCAGATCGACCGGCCATATCCGGACTTGTGCGTACCAAGAAATCCAGGCAAGACCCCGTACTCAAGTTTGTGGCAACTGCCGCCGATAGGAAAAAGACCTGAGACTCGGCAGGACAATCCGCACCGATCATGAAGCTCCATCGAGACTCCGCCATGCCCGCATTGAAGAACATGAAGGTCGCCACCAAGCTTGCGCTGAGCTACAGCCTGCTCGTGGCGCTGATCGCCGTGATCGGCACCGTGTGCGCGCTGCGCTTCCAGGCGATCAACGGTCGCATCGGCCAGATCCTGGACAACCGCTACGTCAAGGTGCAGATCGCCACGACGATCGCCGACGCCGCCAACTCGCAGGCGCGCTTCGTCCGCAACACGGTGATCGCGGCCAAGGATGCCGACCAGACAGCGGACGCGTTCAAGCAACTGGGCATCAACGCCACCGCCACGGACGAGGCCGTCGCGCACCTGGAAAAACTCCTCAACACGCCCGCGGGCCGCGAACTCTACGACGCGATGATCGCCAGCCGCGCCACCTTCTACAAGGACCGCGACGAAGTCGTGCGCCTGGTCAAGGCGGGGCAATACGACGACGCCGCGCACACGCTGCTGATCACGATGCGTCCGACGCAGCGGGCGTTCTTCGCGTCCGTCGGCGCGATGATCAAGTACCAGTCCGACCAGATGACCAGCGAAGGCCGGGCCGCCCGTGACGAAGGCCGCGATGCCGTCCTCGTCACGTTGGTGCTCGCCGCCTTCGCCGTCGCGGCGGCCGGCCTGATGGCCGTGACGATCACGCGCGGACTGAGCCGCCAGCTCGGCGCCGAGCCGGGCGAGGTGGTGGCCATCGCCAGCGCCATCGCCGACGGCAACCTGGGCGTCAGCGTGAAGACGCGTGACGGCGATACGACCAGCATCCTCGCCGCCATGCGCCGCATGCGCGAGCGCCTCGCCGAAGTCGTCGGCCAGGTGCGCCTGTCCAGCGACAGCATCGCCACCGGATCGGCCGAGATCGCCACCGGCAACGCCGACCTGAGCCAGCGCACCGAGGAACAGGCCAGCAACCTGCAGCAGACCGCGGCTTCGATGGAACAGCTCGCCGGCAGCGTGCGCTCGAATGCCGAGACGGCAGGTGCAGCCAACCAGCTCGCCACCCAGGCCTCCGCCGCCGCCGGCCGCGGCGGCGTCGCGGTGAACCGCGTCGTCGAGACGATGCACGAGATCGCCGCGTCGTCCAGGAAGATCGGCGACATCATCGGCGTGATCGACGGCATCGCCTTCCAGACCAACATCCTGGCGCTGAACGCCGCAGTGGAAGCGGCGCGCGCCGGCGAGCAGGGCCGCGGCTTCGCCGTGGTGGCCAGCGAGGTGCGCTCGCTCGCGCAACGCTCCGCGGCAGCCGCCAAGGAGATCAAGAGCCTGATCGGTGCCAGCGTCGACAAGGTGGACATCGGCGCGCGCCAGGTCAACGACGCCGGCGAGTCGATGAGCGACATCGTCGCCCAGGTGCAGCGCGTGGGCCAGTTGATCAGCGAGATGTCGGGTGCGACCGTGCAGCAGTCCGCCGGCATCGGCCAGATAGGCGATGCCGTCAACCAGCTCGACCAGGTGACGCAGCAGAACGCCGCGCTCGTCGAGGAGAGTGCGGCCGCGGCGGAGAGCCTGAGCCAGCAGGCGGGCAGGCTGGCGCAGATCGTCAGCGTGTTCCGGCTCTGAGTTGTTTCCAGCCAGGACACAGTTCTTCGCTACCATCGCCGGCTGAGCGCCGTCCTGCGGGACGTCGCGACGGGGCGGCTGTCGTTTCGCCCGAGTTCATTCCCGGGCGGCCCCGACTGCCGCCCCAGCCTGCTTTTGCGAAAGACACTGCCATGTCCGAAGACGGTTTCCACGTGCACGGCCCCCACGACCACGAGGTCGAACACGCCGTGGAGCACGGCGCGGGCGGCATGATCGGCCAGTTGGCCGTGATGACCGCGATCCTCGCCACGATCGGCGCCGTCTGCTCCTACATGGGCGGCGCCACGCAGGCCGACGCCGCGCTCGCGAAGAACGACGCCGCGATCCGCAAGACGGAGGCGTCCGACCAGTGGAACTTCTACCAGGCCAAGAACGCGCGCCAGGCCATCGCTGAAGTGGCGCTGGACATCGTGCCCGCGGAGCGCCGCGACACCTACGCGAAGAACATCGAGAAGTACAAGGCCGACAAGGAGCCGATCCTGGCCAAGGCCAAGCAGCTCGAGGAGGAGGCGACGACCTTCGACGAGCAGAGCGAGCATCTGATGCACCAGCATCACCGCTGGGCCGAGGCGACGACGGTGATCCAGATCTCGATCGCGCTGGCCGCCATCGCGCTGCTGACGCGCCGCCGCTGGCTCGAATGGGGCACGCTGGGCGTGGCCGGCGTCGGCGTCGCGATCGGCGTCGCGGCCTACTTCAAGCTCTGATATCTCCATGAAAGTCTGCATCTACGGCGCGGGCGCCATCGGCCTGCTGATCGGCGCGCGCCTGGCTGCCACCGGCCGGCATCAGGTGAGCGCAGTCGCGCGCGGCGCGACGCTCGCGGCGCTGACCGAACACGGCTTTCGCATCGACGGCTTCGCCGGCCCGATCTCGGGCCCGGCGACCGCCAGCGACGATCCCGCCGCGCTCGGCGTGCAGGACGTCGTCGTGATCGCCGTGAAGGCGCCGGCGCTGGCCGACGTCGCCCGCCGCATCGCGCCGCTGCTGGGTCCGCACACGGCGATCGTGCCGGCCATGAACGGCGTGCCCTGGTGGTTCTGCCAGGGCCTGTCGGGCCCGGCCGCCGGCCTGGCGTTGAAGAGCGTCGATCCCGACGGCACGATCGCCGCGCACCTGCCGATCGCCCAGGTGATCGGCTGCGTCGTGCACGCCGCCGCGTTCGTCAGCGCGCCCGGCATGGCGCGCAACCAGATGGGCCGCGGGCTGGTCATCGGCGAGCCGCGCGGCGGCGTCAGCGAGCGCGTTGCCGCGCTGAAGGCGGCGTTCGACGAGGCTGGCTTCGAGACCACCGCCAGCGACATGATCCAGCGCGACATCTGGTACAAGTTGTGGGGCAACATGACCACCAACCCGATCAGCGCCATCACCGGCGCGACCACCGATCGGGTCATCGGCGACGAGCTGGTGCGCAAGCTGACCGGCAACGCGATGCTGGAATCCGGCCGCATCGGCGAGCGCCTCGGCTTCGCGATCACGCAGACGCCCGACGAGCGCCACCAGATCACCCGCAAGCTCGGCGCCTTCAAGACGTCGATGCTGCAGGACGTCGAGGCGGGCCGCGCGATCGAGCTCGACAGCCTGGTCGGCGCCGTGCGCGAACTGGGGCAGCACGTCGGCGTCGAGACCCCGCTGATCGACGCGATCTTCGGGCTGGCGCGCGTGTTCGGCCAGGTGCACGGGCTGTACCCGGACACCCCTCCGGCGGCTTGAGTTGACATCTACCAACTAGTTGGTAGACTGCCACCCATGGCCTCCGAGCTTTCATCCACCGCCGCCCAGATCGTCGCCAGCGCTCGTTCGCTGCTGGCCACGCGCGGCTACAACGGCTTCAGCTACGCGGACGTCGCCGAAGCCGTGGGCATCAGCAAGCCCAGCATCCACCACCACTTCCCGAGCAAGGCGGCGCTGGTGCACCGCGTGGTAGTGGACTATCGCGCCGAGGCGCTGGACGGCATGAACGGCCTGCGCCAGCAGGTGGCCGACCCGGTGGCGCGCCTGCAGGCCTGGACGCACTATCTGCAGGCCTGCCTGCGCGACGGCACGCTGCCGTTCTGCATCTGCGCGATGCTGGCCACCGAGATGGCGACCATTCCCGACGAAGTGGGCGCCGTCGTGCGCGGGCACTTCGACGATCTCTCGGGCTGGCTCGAGGGCCTGCTCGCCGAGGGCGTGCGGTCGGGCCAGTTCAGGCTGCACGGCGCCGCGCCCACCGAAGCCGTGTCGCTGATGGCGTCCATCCACGGCGCGATGATCTCGGCCCGCGCTTACCAGGACCCGGCACTGTTCGCCGCCATCTCCGATTCCCTCGTCGCCCGGCTGACGGCGACGCACTGATCCGGCGCCCTTCGCAGGCATTTTTTTGCCCCACAGACCTACCAACTAGTAGATAGCCCACCTACATGACCACCGAACTCTGGCTCCTCGTCGCCACCGCCGTCCTCTGCCTGGCGCTGCCCCTGGTCTACATGCCGCTCTACGCGCGCCAAGCCGGTCCGAGCGCGATCGCGGGCAACCGCGAGGACGCGCCCGCGGCCACAGGAACAGCCGGTCGCGGCCTGCGCGCGCATCGCAACCTGCTGGAGAACCTGCTGCCGTTCACGATAGCCATCCTGGCAGCACGTGCGATCGGTGTATCGGACACTCTGACGCTCGCCGGCGCCTGGCTGTTCCTGGTCGCGCGCGTGGTGCACGCCCTGGCCTATCTCGCGGACATCGCCGGCGTGCGCACGCTGGCCTACGTCGCCGGCGTGGTCGCAACGGTGTTGATCCTCACGCAACTGCACTGACGGTTTTTCGAAAGTCTGTCGGGGTGCCACTTTCGCCGCAAGCCCTTCCAGCGCACCCCAGCAAGCGCGTGACGCCCGCGTCACGCCACGGAGATGATTCATGCATTCCTTCAAGCAATTCAAATTCGCCGCACTGGCCATCGCCACCGCCGTCTCGACGCTGGCCACGAGCTCGGCAGCCCTGGCCGCAGACGGCGTGCGCGTGCGCGGCACCGTCGTCAGCGTCACCAGCGACACGCTGGTGGTGAAGTCCCGCGACGGCGACAACGTCAACATCGCGCTCGGGCTCGGCTGGAAGGCCGGCGGCATCGCCAAGGCCAGCCTGGCCGACGTCAAGACCGGCGACTTCGTCGGCATCGCCTCGCTGCCGACCGCAACGGGCGGCGCCGGCGCGCTGGAAGTTCTGGTGTTCCCGCCGGCGATGCGCGGCACCGGCGAAGGCAGCTACGGCTGGGACCTGAAGCCCAACAGCTCGATGACCAACGGCGCGGTGTCGGAGGCGGTACAGTCGGTCGACGGCACGACGGTCAACGTCGTCTATCACGGCCAGTCGAAGAAGATCACGATCGCACCCGGCACGCCCATCGTCACATTCGCCCCGGCGACCAACGCCGACGTGAAGCCGGGCGCCGCAGTCTTCGTCCCCGCCGATCGCGCCGAGGACGGCAAGCTGAGCACCACGCGCGTGGTCGTGGGCAAGAATGGCGTCGTGCCGCCGATGTGAACGACTTCGCGGCGCGTCCTCCCAATTGATGTAAGGTTTGGCCGCGCCGCCCGACCAAGAGCGGTACCCGACAGAAAGTGTTTCGCCATGACGACCGCCAGGATGCCTTCCGGCACGACGCCTCATACCGCCGCCGCGCCGACCAAGCAGTTGGTTCCCCGCCATTCGGCGCTGGTGCGCGTCACGCACTGGATCAACGTCTTCTGCTTCTCGCTGCTGCTGATGAGCGGCGCGCAGATCTTCAACGCGCACCCGCGGCTGTACTGGGGTCAGTACGGCGCAGACAACGACCATGCCTGGCTGTCTGTCGATTCGCTGCAAGGCAGCGCGGGCTGGCGCGGCGTCGTGCACGTGGGCTCGCTCACCATCGAGTCCACGGGCCTGCTCGGCGCGTCGAAGGAAGACGGCGCGCTGCAGCCGCGCGGATTTCCCGCCTGGCTCACGATCCCGTCGTACCAGGATCTGGCGATCGGCCGCCGCTGGCATTTCTTCTTCGCCTGGCTGTTCGTCATCAACGGTGCCGTGTACCTGATAGGCGGCCTGGTGCGGCGCCATTTCCGGCGCGACCTGTTGCCGACGAAGGCCGAGCTGGCGCCGGCGCATCTGGTGCATGAAGTGGTAACCCACGCACAGCTGAACTTCCCCAAGGGCGAGGCCGCGCGCCGCTACAACGTGCTGCAGAAGCTCAGCTACATGGGCGTCGCGTTCGTGCTGCTGCCGCTGATGGTGCTGACCGGGCTCACGATGTCGCCCGGCCTGGATTCGGCGTTCCACATCCTGCTCGACGTCTTCGGCGGCCGCCCTTCCGCGCGGTCGATCCATTTCATCTGCGCCTCGCTGCTCGTCGCCTTCGTGGTGGTGCACGTCGTGATGGTGCTGGTCTCCGGCGTCTGGAACAACCTGCGCTCGATGATCACCGGAAAGTATGAGATCGAGATCGACGGAGACGCGAAATGAACCCGAACGTCAAGTTCACGACCGGCGCGATGACGCCGTTCCAGGCGCGTCGTCGCTGGCTCACTGCGTTCGCCGCCGGTGCCGGCGCCGTGGCGATGGCCGGCTGCGACAAGGCCGTCAACAACGAGCGCATCGACGCCACGCTGCGCAGCGCCGAGAAGCTCACGTTCGCAAGCCAGCGGCTGATCCTCGACCACCAGCCGCTCGCCAAGGAATACGGCGAGCGCGACCTGTCGCCGGTATTCCGGTCGAATGGCTCGGCGATGCCTGCCGGCAAGGAATACGCGCAGCTGCTCCAAGGCAAGTTCGTCGACTATCGCCTGAAGGTGGACGGCCTCGTGCAGCGGCCGCTGGCGCTGGCGCTGCCGGAACTCAAGGCCATGAAGACGCGTTCGCAGATCACCCGCCACGACTGCGTCGAGGGCTGGAGCGCCATCGGCAAGTGGCAAGGCGTGCCGCTGTCGCAGGTGCTCGACCTGGCCGGCCTCAAGCCCGGCGCCCGCTACGTCATCTTCCACTGCGCCGACAACCTCGGCGAGACGGCGGACGACAGCGGCCTGTACTACGAGAGCATCGACCTGCTCGATGCCTATCACCCGCAGACGATCCTCGCCTACGGCATGAACGGCAAGGATCTGCCCGTCGCCAACGGCGCCCCGCTGCGCTTGCGCGTCGAGCGCCAGCTGGGTTACAAGCAGGCGAAGTACATCAACCGCATCGAGGTCACGGACGCATACGCGCACCTCAACGGCGGCAAGGGCGGATTCTGGGAAGACCGCGGCTACGAGTGGTACGCGGGGATCTGAACTGCCAGCGAGCGCCGCCCGGAGGACACCCATGACCGAAGCCGACCGCCCCATCCACCAGACGCTCGCCGCCTACCGGGCCGCCATTCTCGCCAAGGATGTCGAGGCCTTCTTGGCGCTGTTCGCCGACGACGTGCTCGTCTTCGACATGTGGGGCCCGTGGTCGCAGGAAGGCATCGCCGCGTGGCGCGCGACGGCCACGGGCTGGCTAGGCTCGCTGGGCGACGAGCGCGTGGTGGTCGAGGCCGACGACGTGCGCACGGGCGTGTCGGGCGACATGGCGACGCTCACGGCGTTCCTCACGTTCCGTGCCATCGATGCGACCGGCAAGGAACTGCGCTCCCTGAACAATCGCCTCAGCTGGGTACTGCGTGAACAGGCGGGCCGCTGGAAGGTGGTGCAGGAGCACACGTCGATCCCGATCGACGGCGCGACCGGCAAAGGGATCTTCAAGCGCCTGGCACTGGCGTGAGGCCGCGCGCGTAGGCCTCGGCGAACTCGGGCACCATGCGCCGCACCTTGCCGCTGGCGATCTCCACGCAGACGAAATGCGTCGCGCCGCGAAACAGGGTCGCGCCGTCGGACTCGCGCACGAACTGGTAGCGCCGATGCAGCGACAACCGGTCGAGCGCGACGATCCACGTGGCCAGCAGCACGCGGTCGTCCAGCAGCGCCGGAGCGACGTAGTCGAGCTCGTGGCGCCGCACCACCATGCCATGGCCCAAGCGCGTGTAGTCTTCATGGCGCATGCCCAGCGCGACGGAATGATCCCAGGCCACGTTCTCGAGCCATTGCAGGTAGTGGACGTTGTTGACGTGGCGCATCAGGTCGATGTGCGCCTGCGTCACGACGACGCCCAGAACATGCGGGTGCGGCGCGTCCCATGCCGGCGAGTTGGAAGGTTCGGTCATCCGTCCAGCTTAGCAGCGCAGCCCGGCGCGGTCGCATCACGGACGCGACACCGAAGGCAGTCGTTTGGCCTCCCCTTCGATTCGAAGAGGCCTTGGTAAGGCACCGGAAAGCCGCTGTGATGGACGATGGGTTTCCGCCTCTCGAAACACCGATGTCCAACGTCCTCTTCCTCGGCTCGCCCTCGCACGGCCACGTCAACCCGACCCTGGGCCTGGTCCATGAACTGGTGCGGCGCGGCGAACAGGTCACCTACTTTTCATCGCTGCCGTTCAAGGAGCGTATCGAGGCGGCAGGCGCCACTTTCAAGGCGTACGCGCACGACCTCGACATGTTCAAGGGGCCGCCCGCGCCGGGCCGGCCGTCGGCGATGCTGGGGGTCTTCGAGCACGGCGCCGAGACCCTCGCCGACATCTTCGCGCAGACGCAGTACCGCCGCTTCCACTACCTCGTCCACTCGGCGCCCTTCCCGTTCGCCAAGCCGATCGCGCGCCTCCTGGGCGTGCCCACCGTGTCCTCGCTGGCCGTGTTCGCCGGCCTGGAGCCGTTCTTCCAGCGCGACGCCAAGGCGACCCATCCGATGCTCGCGCCCAACCCGACGCGAGACGCCGTGATCCGCCAGGCCGCCGCGGCGATCTCGACACGCTTCGGCGTCGAGGTATCCACCGACTTTCGCGACTGGATCTTCAACCCCGGCGACCTGAACCTGATCTACACCTCGCGCCTGTTCGCCGGCGACCTGCCGCATTTCGACGACTCGTACGTGTACGTCGGCCCCCCGGTGCACGAGCGCAAGGAGACGGTGGACTTCCCGCTGGAACGCATCGTCGGCAAGCGCGTGCTCTACATCTCGCTGGGCACCGTGTTCGGCAGCCGCGACCTCACGCTGTACCAGGCCTTCTTCGACGCCTTCGCGCGCTGGGACGGCGTGGTCGTGATGGCCGCCTACGGCGTCGACACGACGGCGTGGCGCATGCCCGCCAACTTCATCGTGCGGCCCTACGTGCCGCAGGGCGAGATCCTGAAGCACGCCACCGCGGCGATCACGCATGCCGGCATGAACAGCATCAGCGACCTGCTGGCCGCCGAGCTGCCGTTCGTGTGCCTGCCGCTGGGCGCCGACCAGCCCGCGCTGGCGGCGCGCGCGCAGGCGCTCGGCGCGGCGATCTCGCTCGATCCGGCCAGCGTCACGGCGGAGCAACTCGCGCAAGCCGTCGATCGCGTGCTCGGCGAGCCGTCGTGGCGCGCGAACATCCACGCGATCGCCGAATCGTTCCGCACGGCCGGCGGCTATCCGAAGGCGGTGGACGAGATCTTCCGCTTGAAGCGGGAACGCCGGATCGCCTGATTGAGCCGTCATGTGTCCTGCACGTCGCATTCGACGAGCAGGTGTCGATGTCCATCCGGATCGCACACGCGGAGACTGCGATCGCGTTCGATGTCCGCAAGGTCCCGCGCGGAGACCTGCGTGTTCGGTGCGATCCGCTTGCACAGTTCCGACAGATCTTCGGCCGCCCACACGATCAAGTCAGAGGCTTCCGATGCCGTCCCCAAGGGCGACGAACGTGATGGCGCCGGATGCCGATAGCCGAGCAGTTCGAGATGAGGGGTCGGATCTTCCGCGGGTCGGAGCGCCACGACCTCGACGACGGAAACCGCGAGACCATCGAGGCGATCTTGAGCGTGGCCTTGGTTGACTTGTCGTGCGTCAACCGAAAATCCCAGCAAGCGGGTGTAGAAGGCCATGCTCCGCTCGATGTCGCCGACCACGATTGCCGAGTGGTCGACGCCGATCGTCGCGTCTTTGTCGACATCGCGCTGCCAGCGTGGATCGCCCGAGCCCGAGGGGAAATGGATCAACTCGAGGGGATGACCATCGGGATCGCGGAACTTGAACGCGGTCACGCCACCCGACGATGGCGGCAACGCGATCGGCCCACCGATGGAGATTGGTCGCGGACAAGCTCTGGCGAGCCGATCGAAGGCGGCGGACATGTCCCGCGCGACGATGGCGATATGCTGGAAGCCCATGGTGGGAAACGTACGTTCCGGGCCGGCTCGCAACGCTGCGGCCGGGCCGCCGAATTCAACGAGTTCGATGGACTCGGCGCCGAGCGTCAGCACGGCGCGCCGGGATCCTCCCACCTGCTCGAATCCGACGATGTCCAACTCGAAACCCAACGCGTCACAGTAGAAATCGACGGCGCGATCGAGGTCGCCGACGCAACGGCGGAACGTCTCCATGGCAAGGACGCGCCCTCTGGCCCTGGCGTTCGCCCCGGTCATGGCCACTGCGCTCCCCGGCGATTGACGCTCAACGCAAAGAGGCTGCCTGCGCAACAGAGAAACAGCCGACTGCGGTGCCGTCCGCCGAAGCACGGGTTCTGCACAGGGCCGAATAGCGATACGTCACCATCCTCGGTAACCCGAAGAATCCGGTCGTTGGGGATGTCGCTCACAAGCAGCATCTGATGATCGGCGAACCAGACCGCACCTTCCGGCCATCGACCTCCGTCGACCAGCGGCTCGAGCGCGGCGTTCGCAACGACGAACGAGGCGAATCGCTCGTGGACGTGCTCGTGACGCGGGACGATTGGTTCGGCCATGGACGATCTCGACGCTCAGCGCCAGTGGCACGCGGTGCCGACCGGCTCGACGTGCAACTGCACGATCATCAGATGCGCCGGCTCGGCGCCGACCGTGCCAGAGCGGTGGCCGACGCGTCCATCAGAATCTTTCGTGCAGCGTTGGTCTTCGCCGAAGGACGCCTCGCCCGGGCCCATCTCGACCCGCTGCCCGTCCATCGACTCGACCCACCAGCGGCCTTTCAGCGGAATGATCCACTGGGGCTTCGGGTTCTCATGCCAGTCTGCCACCCAGCCGACGGGCTGCACGGAGAAGACGACGGTCGCCTCGCCCTTCGAGACGAGATTGTTCCATTGCGGCGCTGCGCCTCCCATGCTCGCCTGCTCGAACTGCTTCAGCTCGCACCACGACTGCCGGCTCACGCCGTCGGCGTCCGTCCAGAGATGCCAATAGCCGGTGCAGGGTCGGCCGGCGTCGCTCGCGTCACTCATGACGATGATCCCGTGAAGCCTGCGCCGAGGGCGACCAGCAGCAGTCCGCCGGCCAGGCCGAGGTTCTTGGTGAAGTCCCAGAAATGGTTGCGATCGACGCTGTCGCCACGCGCCCAGAAGTCGCCCCGGTGCCAGAACGGGTGATACAGCAAGGCGGTCGCCACGCAGAAACCCATCAACAAGAGCGCCGCCCAGTTCGCATGCCATCCGGCGACGATCGCGACGGGCGTTGCCATCTCGACGCCCATCGCGAGAACGAGCAGGGCCGCGCCCCCAGGCAGCCACGATGAATTGGCCTGCTGGAGCGCCGCGTTCCAGTGCAGCACCTTGTCGACGGCACTGAACGGAAACATGCAGACGAGAAGCACTCGCGCCAGCAGCAAGCCGATGCCGAGGTGCAAATCCACGTCCATGTCAGCCCTTGTCCTGGAATCCGGGGTACAGCGTCATTCCGCCGTCCACGAACAGGGTCGTTCCGGTCACGTAGTCTGCCGAGTCCGACGCAAGCCAGACAGCGGCCTGTGCGATGTCGCTGGGCTCGCCGATGCGCCCGTACGGGACCAGCGTCATCAGTTGCTCGTAGGCCTGTGGCGTGTTCCATGCCGCGGTGTTGATCGGCGTACGGATGGCGCCCGGCGCGATGCTGTTGACCCGGATGCGCGATGGTGCGAGTTCCTGGGCCATCGTCTGCATCAGCAGCATCACGCCCCCCTTGGACGCCGCGTAGTTCGCGTGACCGGCCCACGGAATCTGTTGGTGCACCGAGCTCATGCAGATGATCTTGCCGAGCGCCGCCGAGACATCCGTCATCCCGCGACGCTTGAACTCGCGCACCGCCGAACGCGCACAAAGGAACTGGCCTGTCAGATTCACGCCGATCACCGTGTTCCATTGCGCCAGCGTCATCTCGTCAAACGCCGAGTCGCGCTGCAAGCCCGCGTTGCACACCGCGATGTGGAGGGTACCGAACTCGGCGACCGCCTGGGCGAACATGTCCACGACGTCGGCCTCCTGGCTGACATCCGCATGCAGTGCAATGCTGCGACGACCCAGCGCCTTGATCTCGTCGACCACGACTTGAGCAGACTCCGGATCGGTCACGTAGTTGACCGCGACGTCCGCGCCCGCCCTGGCGAGGCCGAGCGCGACCTCGCGCCCGATGCCGGAATTGGCGCCTGTCACGAGCGCGCACTGACCGACCAGGACGGGTGGCATCGAAGGGTTCGGCACCGTCCGTGGCGGGGCTTTCGGGAGGGACTGATCAGTTGGAGCGATGGGCATGGTTGTCTCAGTTGGTGTGCAGTGCTCGGGCAAGTCGGCTTCAGACTCCGAGTCGCGCGCCGATGCGATCGGCGACGCGCAACGCATTCGCGATGATGGTCAGGGTCGGATTGACCGCGCCGATCGAGGGGAAGAAGCTCGCGTCGACCACGTAGAGGTTGTCGACCTCGTGAGCCTTGCAATCGACGTCCAGCACCGACCTCGCAGGGTCGGTACCAAAACGGGCCGTGCCTGCCTGGTGGGCGGTTCCGCCGATGGGAATGCCCTTGCCGAAGTACAGGTTGCGATCGAACAGATGTGGATGCGCATCCATGGGCTTGAGCAGGCCCTTGAGCTTGGCCCGAAGCCGCAAGTGGGCTTCCATGTTGTTGGGCTTGACGTCGAGCATGACGCGCCCGTCGCCGTCATATCGGATGCGGTTCTCGGGGCGCGGCAGGTCCTCGCTCGACAGCCAGAAGTCGATCGCGTGGTGGGCCATGACATCGAACGGCATGTCCGGCATCCACTCGAGCCAGGATGGCAGCGCCTCGGCACGGATCTGGTCGGGATGCGACTTCGCGGTCATCTGGATCAGGCCCAGCGGAAACTCCCAGTCGTCGGCGCCGAAATAGAAGTCGCTCACCGCGAGCGTCTTCTGGAAGACCGTGTTGTTGGGCTGGCGCGAGAGCGCCATCACCACCGACTGGTTGTGGCGCATGTAGTTGCGTCCGACCTGGTCGGACGCGTTCGCCAGGCCGTTCGGATGATCGGGTGACGACGACCGCAACAGCAGCAACGCGCTGCTGAGGGCACCACAGGCCACGACCACGATATCGGCGCAGTAGCGTTCGCTCCGGCCTCCGCGCTCGACGCACACGGCGGATACGCGCCGGCCACCCTCGGACGTCTCCAGCTTCGTGACGAGCGCGCCTGTGAGCAGAGTCACGTTGGAATGCGCCTCGAGCATCGGATCGACGCACACGACCTGCGCATCGGCTTTGGCGTCGAGTGCGCACGGGAAGCCATCGAAGGCGTCGCACCGAATGCATCTGCTGCCGCGCGTCGGCTTGCCGTCCTGTTCGTCCAGCAGGATTCCCAATGGCAGGTGGAACGGCCGCAGGCCTTCGCCGCGCAGTTGTTCGCTCAAGGTCTCGATGCGCGACTCGTGAGCGACGGGAGGATAGGGGAATGCGCCGCTCGACGGCGGCTCGTTCGGATCCTCGCCGCGCGCTCCGTGCACGTGGTACAGCGACTCTGCCTGCGCGTAGTAAGGCTCCATCTCGCCGTAGGTGATCGGCCATGCGGGAGAAATCCCGTCCGAGTGCCGAAGCTCCTCGAAGTCGCGCTCGCGAAGCCGGAACAGGGCGGCGCCGTAGACCTTGGAGTTCCCGCCAACGTAGTAGTGCAGTCCCGGATGGAACTGCTGTCCGTCGCTCCCGTGCCAGGTCTCCGGTGCCTGGTAGCGTCCCTGCACGAAGACGACGTTCGAGTTCCAGTTGCCGGTCTCGCGCGGGAGGTATTCGCCACGTTCCAGGATCAGGATGCGTTTGCCCGTCGGTGCAAGTCGGTGCGCCAGCGATGCGCCGCCCGGTCCGGAGCCGACGACGATGAGATCGTAGTGTTCGTTCGACATGGGGTGGGAGTGCCTTGGCAATTCAGCGCGTCGGCGCCCAGGGCGACCCGATGCAGTCCGGCTCTGACCGAATGCGGCGGAACGTGCCGCTGCCGAACGCAAAGGCCGGGTGCACATCGCACGCGGGTGCGGCGTGTTCGAAGGCGACGATGGCGAACTTGTCGCTCTCGTCGAACGAGACTCGCAGATCCCGGTTCGCATCGCGCGGATCGTCTTCTAGCCTCGCATGTCGCATCCACAGCTCGCCGAGCTGACCCTCGTCAAATGCCAGTGGCTGCGTCACGCTGATTCCCTTGATGAACGGAGACGGGAATGCAGGGCAAGCCGCGAACCAGACCCCGAAACTGTCGCTAGCCTGTCGCAGCCGATGGACTTTGCTCAGCAGGTCCGCGGGTTGCAATGGCGGGTAGACAAGGCATGTGCAAGACGCGGTTCGTCGTCGCGGCTGCATGGGAACATCCTCACCCAGCAAGCTTGTTGCTGCTGTGTCCTCGCCACGACAAGCTCACTGGAGTTGCACATGCCCCTATTCACCTGCGATCTTTCGGCGCCGGCTGCCCCTCTGCACCACGTCTGGTCGCACACGATCGGCAGCAACCACGCGCTCATGGCGCTGCGCGCCGACTGGCAGGAACAGATGCGACGAGTCCGCCAGGAGATCGGCGTGCGCTACGTGCGCTTCCACGGCATCCTCGACGATGACATGACCGTCCTGCTCGACGAACAGGATCAGCAGATCTACGGATTTCGCAACGTGGATATCCTGTTCGACTTTCTTCTTGGCATTGGCATGAAGCCGTTCGTCGAACTCAGCTTCATGCCGTCCACCTTGGCATCGGGCGACAAGACCGTCTTCAACTACCGAGGCAACGTCACGCCGCCACGCGATCCAGCGGCGTGGTGCACCTTGATCGACCTGCTCGTCCGACACTGCATCGATCGCTATGGCCTCGATGAGGTTCGTACCTGGTTCTTCGAGGTCTGGAACGAACCCAACCTCGACGCCTTCTGGACGGGCGGCCAGGCCGGCTATTTCGACCTCTACAAGATCACGTCGAAGACGCTCAAGGCGATCGACACCCAGCTAAGGGTCGGTGGCCCTGCCACGGCGAATGACGAATGGATCCCCGATTTCCTCTCGTTCTGCCGAGCCAACGACGTTGCCTGCGACTTCGTCAGTACTCACCACTATCCGACCGACGCGCTCGGCAAGCCTGGCGACGACACGGAGCACCAACTCGCGCTCGCGGCGAGCGACGTCCTGCTGCACCGAACGGCCAAGGCGTGCAAGGAAGCCGAAGGCATGCCGGTCTACTACACGGAATGGAGCACGACCTCCAATCCGTTCTTTGATCGCCACGACGATCCTTACGCAGCCGCCTTCGTCGCCAAGAACTTCCTCGACGTCGAACAGCTCGTCCATGCCTACAGCTACTGGACGTTCTCCGACATCTTCGAGGAGAACTACTTCTCGTCCGTCCCGTTCCACGGCGGCTTCGGCCTGCTGACAGTCAACAACGTGGCCAAGCCGAGCTACCGGGCGGTGCAGATGCTGTCCCGCCTGGGAAGCGTGCGTCTGGTCGTCGAGGGCCTGCACGACACCGTGCGCGTCGCCGTCGCCCGCGCGGGCAACGGCAGCGTGACCGCGCTGTGCACCAACCACGCGTTTCCCGAACATGCGATCGAAGCGCAGACTGTCACGCTGTCTTTCCAGGAAGATCCCGACCCGATCGCCGTCTACATCGAGCGGATCGACGAGGACCATGCGAATGCGAAGCGATCATGGAAGGCCATGGGTTCGCCGATGCATCCCAGCGTCGACCAAGTGCGGCGCTTGCAAGCGGCCTCCGAACTGCAGGCAGATCCCCTGATCTGGCGCCGCGTCGATGGTCATCTCACAGTCGAATTCGATCTTTCGCCGCACGCCGTGGCGGCGGTGACCCTGGTGTTCTGATGACTCGGCTGACTGCCCGCCTGTGTCATCAGAGTGCCCGCGGCTGGAGGGGGAGACCCGAGGCGGCCCAACGAGCCGTGAGATGTGTCGCCTCGTTTGGGCTGCAGACGACACGGCAGCCAGCTTTCGCAGCGGAACGCTTCCGGAGCACGGGGAGACACGCGAATCAGCTCGACAGGCCACGCGGTCGAACACCCTTCGCGTCGGTCGCCAGCATGACGTCCGATAGCGGCGCAGTGCCCGTTCGCGCCTGCGGGCGGCGACATCCAGGCCCCGTCGAACCCGACAACTCCATTCGGAAGCCCTGCTGCATCAAGGATCTCCAGTCGTCCAAAGTTGCCGTAAGACCGTCAATGCCAATGTCCATTTGTACAAATGGTTTATTGGGACGACAACCATCCGGCCGAGACCCTGCGGGGCCTCAACCGGCATGGGGCGGCTTGTGCCGCAGCGTCTTCATCGCGCTCGTCGGCACGCCACGTCGACCGGTCCGCGCGACACCATGCTGACAGACCTGATCCTGATGGCGCTGGTTTTCGCGGCGATCCTGGCCTACGTCGCGCTGAACGTCGTCGCGGTCATGCTGCTCGGACAGGTTTGGACGCTCATGGTCAAGGTAGTGCGCCACGGGCATTCGTGACGCGTCGATGCCCGGGGTCGCCGGCGCATTCACAGCGCGTGGCCGCCAGCGGGATCACGGCGATAGAGAGCTGCCAGGCCGGAAGCATCCGGAGAATCGCCAGACGGTGCCGGATGCAGCCCCTGTCCCGCGACTTCCCAAAGCGCCGCGCCGTTCCACGCGGAGTTCCCGGCCCCATACAGGCTGCGGTCCAGTGCCGTGATCTCCGCCACGCCTGCCTCGACACGTGCCGCCAGTGCACCGAGGCCGCGCGGCGGATCGTCAGGCCATTCGATGCGTCCAAGATCGAGCAACGCCTTGGTCGCCGCATGGCGATCGTCCGCGGCACAGGCCTGTCGAAGGGCACGCAGGGTGGCTCTCTTTTCCGGCAAAGCCGTCGAAGTAGGCACCCCGGTCTTCGCCTCCTGGTGCGCGGGTGCGCCCGAAGGTCGTCGAGCTCGTGCGCGTCGAGCCGTCGAGCCCATCACGGCAAGGAGGACGAGGACCGCGAGTCCCCCCGTGAGCCAACGCCAATCGGCCCGCACGGACTGCAACGCCGCGCCAAGTGTCCGGCCCACGCTCAGCGGCTGCATGGCGGTCGCGATCGGTGCACGAGATGCATCGCCAGCCACCTGCGTCGCGGCTTGTACCGCAGCGGCGCCTGCCGCACCGGCCTCGACCTTGAACTGGCGCGCCGGCAAGGTGCTTGTACGCTGCAGGCCCGAGCCCGTGTCCCACCACGCGAGGTCGAGCGCAGGGATGTCCAGCGCGCCCTCGGCGGACGGAATGTACGTCACCGTCTGCTTGCTGATGCCGACGATGGACTGTCCATCGAGACGGGTCTGATGGTCGGCTGACTCCGGGTACACACGGGCACCCGCCGGCGCACCCGAGGCCAGCGTCGGCATCTGCGTGCCGGAGACCCCCTTGGCTTCGATGGTGATGACACGCGTGACCGGCTCGCCGACGCGGAACTGCGGTGCCGCGTCTTGCCAGCTGTCGTGCAGGGTGACGTTCTCGGCCGGCAACCAGCCGCCTTGCGCCGCGGCAGGACGCGGCTTGACGTCGAACGTCAGGCCCTGCGCCTGTGCGGTCAGCGAGCGAGTCGCTTGCGGCGCACCAAGACTGGCCATCAGGCCGCTGCGGAACATCGGGTCGTTGGCGAACGGCGTGTTGCGCAGCATCCGGGCCATCAGGTCGGCGCCGGGGTCTTGATCGGCCGTCGCGTCCGATGAAGGAGATGGCGGCAATGTGGCCGTGCCCTGAAAGCTTGCGGGCGCGATCTTCAGCAAGCCGCTCTTTTCGGGCGAGATGACGTAGCGACGCTCGATCACGTTGTAGTCGCGTCCGTGACGGCTCGCCGTGTAGTGCTTGTCCTGGCCGACCTGCTCGACTGCTGCATCGGAAGATTCCGGCCCGGTGAGCTCGCCACTCTGGACGCTGCCATCGACGAACAGCCGTACGGTATAGGGTATTGATTGCTGAATGAAGGTCGACCGGCCGGCAGGACCGGTATCGACTTCCAGGAAGGCCTGCCTGGAGGCCTCGGCCTGGGCTGTCGCCGATGGCCTGGTGACCGTGAGGTCGATCGACGCCGTGCGGTCGTTGCCGACCGCGATGGCCGGAATCTCGACACTTCCGGCGTGCAGGGGCATCAGGCGGATGGTCCAGCGCATGCGATCCGAGCGTGCACCGTCGATGATGTTCGTCTCGCTCGTCGCATCGGAGCCGAGCACCGAGAAGTCCTTGCGCAATGGCGCCAGGTCGGGCTGGGCGCCGGACTGCAGCGAGTCGCTCACGATGCTCAGTGTCAACGGCTCGTTCACGGGAACGGTGGTGCGATCGATCTGCGATTGCACGGCGGCTTCGCAGAGCGCCGGCGCCGTGATGACGCCGAGCGCGAGCAGCACGGGCGGCCATGCCGACCCACGTGTGCGATGAGATTTCAGATTCGACATGCAGATCACCTTGTCATTTCGTTGCGTCGTTCGCGGCGGTCTTCACTCGTCGCCGGAATCCGCCTGCCTGGCGCGCTGGCGGTACTGGTAGAGGAACTTGCGCCGCAACAGGCCGCCCGGATCGTCCGGAATGCGCCGCAGCCACTGTTCGGCGGCCAGCTTCTCCTCGCCTTCGATCGGTTGTGCGTTGGCGTTCGATGCGGGCGCAGGCGCAGCGCCTGATTCCGGGCGCTCATTGCCTGCATGGCTTGTTGCCGGCTGCCGCGGCGAATGCTCGTCGGGTTCGCCAGCCTTGCCGTCCGCGGACTTGCCGACCTGCTGCGCAGCCTGCGCGAAGTCGTTGCCTGCCGGCTGGGCCGCAGAGGGGCCTGACGCGGAGGTCGCATGCCCGTCCTTGCCAGCGTTCGATGCCGAGGATCGACTCTGGGCGTCTTGCTTCGGCGTCGACGTCTTGCCGCCCGATTCGCCCTCTTTCGAGCCCTCCGACTGACCGGGTCCCGAACTCCCCTGCGAACTCCTGGCTTGCCCGCCCGGGTTCGGCTTGGCCGGCCCTTGCTGCGAACCGCCCTGGCCGCCGCTCTGGTTTCCACTATTCGGCTTCGAGCCGTCCTTCGCGCTGGCGGATTGCTGGTGCTGCTGGCTCTTCGATGGCGGGGGCTTCTGCTTCAACAATGCCTCCACGGCGGCCTTGTTGGCCTTCGCATCGTCGTTGGACGGACTCTCGCCAATGGCCTTGTCATAGGCGGTGACGGCATCCTGGTAGCGGCCGAGCCTGGCCAGCGCGTTGCCGCGGTTGTAGTCCGCGTCCGCGCCGGTCGCCCGGGAGAAATCTTCCAGTGCGAGCTGGTAGTTGCCTCGCTTGTACTCCGCGCTGCCGCGCCGGGCTTCATCTGGCGACACGGCGGCGGCCTTCGCATAGTCGCCAGCCGCCAACGCCTTGGACGCCTGCTGGTCGGGGCGCTGCCACGCGTCTGCCCAGGTCGCGGCCATCGCGGCCTGCGACGGGACGGCCAGCGCGGCCAGCAAGGCCGCGCTCACGAGCCAGTTGCGCCGGAACGCGAGCGCGGCCAATGGCAAGAGGAGCACGGCGATGAAGGGGCCGCGCTCCTTCCAGGCCGGCGCCATGGCCTGGGTCTGACCGGCGCTTGCTTGCGCGCGGACCGCGCCGGCTTGGAGCAGCGACTGCAGGCCCTCGCCGCCATCGGTGATCGCCTGGTACCGGCCGCCGCCTGCGCGCGCCACGGATTCAAGCGCGGCGACATCCAGCTTCGGCACTTGCACGCCGCCTGTATCCGTTCGCACCAGCCGGCCTTTCTCGTCGGTCAACGGCAGAGGATCCTGGGTTCCCACGCCCAGCACGGAGATGGTGTAGCCCTCGCTCTTGAGGCGCGCGGCGGCGCGCGCCGTGTCCGCGGACTTGCCGGGATCCACGCCGTCGGCGATCAGCAGGATCTGGCCCGTCGCCACCCCGGCCTGGTGCAGCAACTCCCCGGCCTTCGACAGCCCGAGATCGGCTCGGCTGCCATCCGCCGGCATCAGGTCGGGCTCCAGCACCTTCAGCAGCGAACGGATCGTGTTGGCGTCGCGCGTCAACGGCGCGACGGTGAACGCGTCCCCGGCATACGCGACCAGCGCGGTCTGTCCTTCGGCCGCTTGGGCGAGCACGTCCTCGATCTTGTAGCGGGCGCGCACAAGTCGCGACGGCTTCAGGTCGGCATCGTTCATCGAACTCGACAGATCCAGCACGACTACACGCGCCGCATTGGTCTGGAAGACCGGCTGCGGCTTGAGATCCCAGGTGGGATCGGCAAGCGCGAACGTCGCGAGCATCCAGCCGATCAGCACCAGCGAGGCGGCGCTCCAGCTGACGCCGCGTGCGCCTGTGGCCATCATCAGCGGCAGCAAGCGTGCGTCGACGACGCGCCGCCATGCATTGCCGCCATTGGCGGGACGGAACGCGTACCACGCCAGCAGCGCCAGCGGCAGCAAAGCCAGCAGCCACATCGGGCGGATGAAATGAAAGTGTTCAAGCATGGGTTGCTCCGTCAAGTTGCCTGCGGGGCCACCAGGCCAGGGACGAGAGCGCGATCAAGACGCTCAGCGCCAGCGCGCCACCCAAGGGCCAGAGGTAGAGTTCGTCGACCGGGCGCCAGCTCTGTTCGTCCTTGGAGCGCGGCACGATCTGGTCGATCAGGCCGTAGACCTTCTTCAGCGATGCCACGTCCGACGCACGGAAGTAGGCGCCACCCGTCTTCTGCGCGATCGTCTTCAGCGCGACTTCGTCGAGGTCGTCGTCGCCGCCTTGCGGCAGTCCGAACGCACCGGCCTCGGCACTGTCGGCACCGACACCGATCGTGTAGATACGCACCCCTTCCTCGGCGGCGAGGTCGGCCGCCTTGAGCGGTCCGATGCTGCCCGTGTTGCTGGCGCCGTCGGTCAGCAGGATCAGCACGCGATTGCCCTCGGGCTCGTCGCGCAGGCGCTTGATCGCCAGACCGATCGCGTCGCCGATCGCGGTCTGCTGGCCCGCCAGGCCGATCTGTGCCTCGTCAAGCAGCGTCAGCACGGTCTGGCGATCGAACGTGAGCGGGGCCTGCAGATAGGCCTGGTCGCCGAACAGGATGAGCCCGAGGCGGTCGCCCACGCGACGCTTGATGAAGTCGCCCGCGACGGCCTTGACGGCTGTCAGCCGACTCACGGCATCGCTGCCGCTGCGCATGTCGGGTGTCTGCATCGAGCCAGACAGGTCGACGGCCAGCATGATGCTGCGACCGGTGACCGGCAGGCGCACCGTTTCGCCAACATGCTGGGGTCGCGCGGCGGCGACGACCAGCATCAGCCAGGCGAGCGCGGCGATGACCAGGCGTACGCGATGGTGTGTCGCGCGACCCTTTCCCGCGGTCGCGTGCCACGCGCCGGCAAAGGGGAACCGCAGCGCAGGCGGCTGGGCCACGCGAGCGGCAGGCAGCCACATCGCGAGCAGCGGCAAAGGCAGCGCGGCGAGCATCCACGGCCAGGCCAGGATGAAGCTCATGAGACGCTCCTCGTGTTGGTCTCGACCCACGCGCGAACGAGCGTCGAGAATCCCTCGATGTCCATGTCGCGCGGGATCGCGCGTTGATAAGGTGCGGCGGCGAGCACGCGGCCCGGGCCATTGGCGAACTGTCCGTTGCCGCCCGACTCGTCGAGGAAACGCAACCAGGCCGCGCCAGTCAGGCCCGCCACGCGCTCGCGGGGGTAGCGCGACAGCGCAAGGCGCCGCAGCAGCAACGAGATCCGCCCCAGACGTTCGCCCGAACGTTCACGCGTGAAGTCAGCTTCCAGTTCGGCGAGCGCGTCCACGATGCGGCGCCGCGCAAGAAGAAGGCGACGGCGTCGCCACGCCAGCGCACCAGCCCACGCGAGCAGCAGCAGGATCGCGAATCCGATCAACCACCAGCCGGGCGCCGGGGGCCAGAACGGCGCGGCGGCCGGGATGTGGATGTCACGCAGTTGCAGCGCAGGCAATGCGGAGGCGGTCATGCTGCGAGCCTTTCCACGATGGCGTGTGCGACGCCACCGACCAGGATCCGGCGAACCTGCTGCGCGAGGTCCTGGTCGGTCGACAGCCGCGCCAGCGGCACGCCATGCCGGCGCATCAGGTCGTCGACCGCCCGGTGATGGCGATCGAAATGTGCTTGATAGGCCCGTCGCGCGGCCCTCGATCGAAGATCGAGGACGCCGCGCTCTGCGCCGATCGCGATGCCGTAGCGCGCAGGCGGCGGCGGCGAAAGCTCGAGCGGGTCGACGATCTGCAGGGCGGCGACGTCGCAGTGCCGGTGCAGCCGGTGGATCAAGTGGTCGCTCTCGTCGTCGATGCCGGCGAAGTCGCCGAGCAGGAAGATCTGGCTGCCGGGCCGGCTGACGCGACACAGCCGCGCCAAGCCGTCGTTGAGGCTGGCCGGCGAATTCGCCGCGTCGATCGCGGTCCTCGGATCCGTGTGGGCCACGACGTGTCGGATGAACTGCAACGCGCCCTGCCGTCCGCCACGCGGCGGCAGCTCGCAGCGAGCGCCGTTGGTGAGCACGGCGCCGACGCGATCACCCCGCTCCACCGCGGCCCACGCGATCAGCGCGCCTGCGCGCGCTGCTGCCGCGGATTTCAGCAAGCCTCGCGTGCCGAAGAACATGCCGGGGTGGAGGTCGAGAAACAGCAGGACGGGCCGCTCGCGCTCCTCCTGGTACAGCTTGATCTGGGCGGTGCCGGTGCGCGCCGTGACGCGCCAGTCCATGTGGCGTACGTCGTCGCCCGCCTGGTAGGCGCGCGACTCCTGGTAGTCCATGCCGCGTCCGCGAAAGCGCGACAGGTGGGAGCCCGCGAGCCGTGCTCGCGCCGAGCCGACCTGCTTCGGGCTCAGCGCGGGCGCATGGCGCTGCATGGCCACCAGGTCCTCGATGCGTTGCCAGGTCGCCGGATTGAGCGCGCCAGGCACGAGATCGGCTTCGCGCGGTACGTCCTCCGATTTGCGCAGACTGAACCAGGGCTTCGACGAGTTCATGTCACACCACCGGCACGAGTCGGAGAAGTTCGTCGATCAGCGAATCCGTGGTCACTCCGTCGGCCTCGGCCTCGAACGACAACAACAGTCGATGGCGCAACACGTCGTGCGCTACTGCGTGCACGTCTTCCGGCGCCACGTAGTCCTTGCCCAGCAGCCATGCATGGGCGCGAGCGCAGCGATCGAGTGCGATGGTTGCGCGCGGGCTGGCGCCGAAGCTGATGCGACCGGCCATTGACTTGTCGTAGCGTGCCGGGTCCCGCGTCGCCATCACCAGCTGGACGATGTATTCCTCGACGGTCGACGCCATGTGCATTGCGAGCACCTCGCGGCGCGCGCTGAGCACCTGCTCGGTCGACAGCTGCAGCGGCGGCGCGGCCGGTGCTCCGAAGGCCTTCGTCGCCTGGGCGCGGGCAAGGCGCAGGATGGCCCTCTCCGCGACGACGTCGGGATGGTCGATGCGCACGTAGAGCAGGAAACGATCGAGCTGGGCCTCGGGCAGCGGATAGGTGCCCTCGTGCTCGATCGGGTTCTGCGTCGCCATCACCATGAAGGGCTGCGGCAGCGCATAGGTGTTGCCGCCGACCGTGACCTGGTGCTCGCCCATGGCCTCCAGCAGCGCGGACTGCACCTTGGCGGGTGCGCGGTTGATTTCGTCCGCGAGGACGAGGTTGTGGAACAGGGGCCCGGGCTGGAACGTGAACTCGCCGGTCGCGGGCCGATAGACGTCGGTGCCAGTCAGGTCGCCCGGGAGCAGGTCCGGTGTGAACTGCAAGCGGCGGAAGTCGCCCTGCAAGACGGCGGACAGCTCCTTGATCGCTGTCGTCTTGGCGAGGCCGGGGGCACCCTCCACCATCAGGTGACCGTCGGCCAGCAAGGCGATCAGGAGGCTGTCCACCAGGTGATCCTGACCGATGATGCGGGTCTGCAGGTGTTGTCGCAGGTTGCGAAATGCCAGGTGGCTCGCGTTGGTCGCGAAGGCCTCCGGGGCGATTGCCGATCGTGTGCTCATGTCGTTGACTCCGTAGTGGCGCATGTCCATGGGAGTCATTGCAAGCCGCGATGCTTAGGGGGTTCTTAAGCGGCATGCCGATGGCGCGCTGCCGCGGTCGCGACGCACGTTCGTCCCGGCCCGTTACGGCTGCATCGACAACTCGGCGAGCCGCCACATCGGCGGCTTGCCAGTCACTTCTTGTCGATCCTCGCGTTCAGTACCCTGCCCCCGGCGAGTTGGCACTGGCCCTGTGCGCCGCCGCCCATGCCGCGAACGGCGGCGTCGAGGTCAAACCGGCAACGCATCGCCTGTCCTGACGCGTCGCGCAGGTTGGCGACCACCTTGCCGCTGTAGTACCGGGTGAACTGCTCGGCAGCCGAAGCACCATCCCAGCCCGCGACGCCGTACGGCCAGTCGCCCCAGCCTTCGTTCCAGCCCGACCAGAACGGCCCAAGCGACTCGCGGCGCGTCTGCAGCGTGACCTCGATGAACGGGCCCGAGAACGTCCGGCCCGGCAGGGTCGCCGTCAAGGTGCCGCTGAGTCCGCCATCGGTGCTTTGCCAGGCGAACAGAACCGGCTCTTCGCCATGGCGCGCCGGCGAGACGTCGCCACCGCCCATGCCGGTCGAGGTCATCGCGCACGCCGAAAGCGCCAGCAGCGTCATCACCGACGCGCCACGGTGCAGGCGCATGCCCCAAGAGATGTCGTTCATGTCCATGTCCTCTTCAGTGGGTGGTCCGCACCTCGACCCGGATCGAAAAACCATCGCCGGCATGGATTCAGCGACCGCTGGCGACCGCGCCGACTCGGCCGACGTGCTGGCGTTCAGGCTTGCGGCACGCGGCAGGCCTGCCCCGTTCGACGATTCGCGACCGGAGATCGGTGGAACTTGTCGCTGCACCGATGAACGAACTTGCGACGACGTCGAACCCGATCGGACTCGCGACCTGATCTGCCGGGGAAGCCGGACGACTCGGGGTCGCAGTCGTCCTATGATCATGCGTCGAAGGAAACGTCGTGCGACTGCTGCTGGTTGAAGATGACCCGATGATCGGCGAGGCCGTGCTGGATCTCTTGCGCGCGGAGCACTATGCCGTGGATTGGGTGAAGGACGGAGACATGGCCGAGACGGCATTGCGCACCCAGAACTACGACCTGGTGATGCTCGATCTCGGGCTGCCGCGCCGGGATGGCTTGAGCGTCCTGCGTTCGCTCAGGTCGCGCAAGGAACGCATCCCCGTGTTGATCGCGACCGCACGCGACTCCATCCAGCAGCGCATCGAAGGGCTGGATGCGGGCGCCGACGACTACGTCCTCAAGCCGTACGACCTCGCCGAACTGCTCGCGCGCATTCGCGCGCTGCTGCGGCGCGCCTCGGGAAGGGCCGAGCCCGTCTACGAACACCTGGGCGTGACGATCAATCCGGTGACGCGTGAAGTGACCGTTGGCGGCACATCGGTTGCACTCTCTGCGCGCGAATGGGCGGTACTGGAGCCGTTGATCGCCCACCCCGGCCTCGTGCTGTCGCGCACGCAGCTCGAGGAGAAACTGTACGGCTGGAAGGATGACATCAGCAGCAACGCCGTCGAGGTCTACGTGCACGGCCTGCGCAAGAAGCTGGGCGCGGACCTCATCCAGAACATCCGGGGCGTCGGCTATCTCGTGCCCAAGGCAAGCGCATGAGGTCCGCAGACATGCCGTACGGCGGAACCCGATGAGGTCGCGCAGCTCGTTCTCGATGCGTACGCGCCTGCTGTGGCTCCTGCTTGCCGCCGTCGTGCTGGCCGCCGTGGCGCAGGCGCTCGTGGCCTATAGCACGGCGCACGTCCAGGCCAACGGGATCTTCGACTATCACATGCAGCAGATGGCCATGTCGCTGCGCGGCGGCGTTGCCGCGAGCGCGCCCGCATCGGAAGGCGACGTCATTGCGCAGGGGCGTACCAACGATTTCGTCGTGCAGGTATGGACATCGGACGGGATGCTCAAGTACCAGTCCTCCAGCGTCACCCAGTTGCCCGAGCGCAGCGAGCTGGGGTTTTCGGACATCAATTCCGAAGGCGTCTCGTATCGGGTCTTCTCGCTGCGCTCGAGCTCCCAGGTCGTGCAGGTGGCGCAGGACATGCGGGCACGCGAAGCCATGGCGCGCACGCTCGCGCTGCGCACCATGGCGCCCATCCTGGCGATGGCGCCGCTGCTGATGCTCATCGTCTGGGGCGTCGTCAGCACGTCGCTGTCGCCGGTCGCCAGGGTTCGTCAACAAGTGGCCAAGCGCCAGCCCGATGAGCTCGCCGAAGTCAGCGAGGAAGGCCTGCCCGATGAAGTTCGTCCGTTGATCCAGGAGCTCAACCTGCTGTTCGGCCGCGTCCGGCAGAGTTTTGAAGAACAGAACCGCTTCGTCGCCGATGCTGCCCACGAACTGCGCTCGCCGCTCGCGGCCCTTCGGCTTCAGCTCACCGGCCTGGAACGCGCGGACGACGAAGCGAGTCGGCGGCTGGCGACAGGCCGCCTCGCCGCAGGCATCGAACGCGCGACGCGCCTGGTGGAGCAACTGCTCGCCATGGCGCGCCAGCAGGCGTTGTCGACCAAGGGCAAACCGGCGGGCGAAGTTCGGCTCAGCGACGTGGTGCGCAATGCGATCGTCGACGCGTCGACGGCGGCCAGGGCACGCCGGATCGATCTGGGACTCGGCCGAGCAGACGACGCAATCGTCGCAGGCAGCGTGGATGCGATCGGCGTCCTGGCGCGAAATCTGCTCGACAACGCCATCAAGTACACGCCGGAAGGGGGCTCGGTCGACGTCGACGTCCTGGTCGATGGCGATCGGCGCATCCTGAGCGTCGCGGACAGCGGGCCCGGCATTCCCGAGTCCGAACGCGAACGCGTGCTGGATCGCTTTCACCGGCTCGCAGGGGACGAGACCGTCGGCAGCGGACTGGGCCTGGCGATCGTCAAGGCGATCGTCGAAGCCCACGGTGCCACGCTCGCGCTCGAACGCTCCGAACGGCTGGGCGGCCTGCGCGTCGTGGTCACCTTCACGGCGAGCGAGCGACGAGACCCGGCGCAAGGCGCGCGCGTCATGCCGGAGCGCTGATCGCCGGGAGCCGTTTAAGCCTGGTCTAACCCTGGACGCCGACCATCGATCCAGACACATCCCGTGTCGAAGGAGTCGATGATGAAGACGCAGTCCAGCCACGAAAGCCTCGATTTCACGGAGCGCAGTGCGTACATCCGCGGCGAGGCGACCATGGCGGTCGTGAGCATCGGAACATTCGACGACGTCGATGCGAAGCTGGCCGCTGCGATCGGCAGCTGCGGCCTCGAAGTCGTCCATGTCCACGAGGTCGATCGTCTGTTGCGACAACGGGCCGTGGGGCCCGATTTCAGGTGCCGCGTCTACGAGGTCTGGAGCCCTGCGCTCGCCAGCGAACTCATCGAGTTCGATGCCGATCTCGCCCACACGCTTGCGTGCCGGATCACGCTGCACGACCAGGGCGGCGTGACGACGGTCGTCACGCCACTGCCCAGGGTCCTGATGACCGAGTTTTCCCACGCGACGCAGGTCGGCCGGATCTCTCGGCGCCTGGAGGAGAAGCTGCAACAGCTGATGCGTGCGCTCTGCTGACCGCCGATGCCAGATTTAAGAATCGCCTAAGCGATCCCGCCCAGACTGAACCTGAACCATAGCCCGACACCGTCGCGGCCCGGACTCTCAAGGAACAACCATGAACACCCGCCTCAGAAACCCTGCTCGTCCTGCCCTGACCCTGGTCGTCACTGCAGCATTGCTCGCCACCGGTGCCGCACTGGTCTGCGGGCCAGCCGCGCACGCGGCCGACGTGGCATCTCCGGCGGGATCTTCCAACGTCATCGTGACGCCCGACTTCTCGCGAATCGCACAGCAGCAGGGTGCGGCTGTCGTCAACGTCAGCGTCAGCGGCATCTCGGGCGCCCAAGGGCTCGGAGACGAAGACGACCAGGACGGCGGCGCCCCCGGCGTCGCCCCTCACCCGATGCACGTACAAGGCTCGGGATTCATCATCAGCCCCGATGGCCTGATCCTGACCAATGCGCACGTCGTGCGCGGCGCCACCGACGTCACCGTGAAGCTGATCGACCGACGCGAGTTCCAGGCCAAGGTGCTGGGCTCCGATCCGAAGACCGACGTGGCCGTGCTGAAGATCGACGCCAAGGATCTGCCCGTGCTCAGGATGGGCAAGGTGGCCGACCTCAAGGTCGGCGAATGGGTGATGGCCATCGGCTCGCCATTCGGTTTCGAGAACAGCGTGACCGCCGGCGTCGTCAGCGCCAAGGGACGCTCGTTGCCTGGCGAATCGGGGGTGCAGTTCATCCAGACCGACGCCGCGGTCAACCCAGGCAATTCCGGCGGCCCGTTGCTCAATGGCCGCGGGGAGGTCGTCGGCATCAATTCGCAGATCTACAGTCGAAGCGGCGGCTTCCAGGGCCTGTCATTCGCGATCCCGATCGATCTCGCAACCCAGGTCAAGGACCAGATCGTGGCGACGGGCCATGCCACGCATGCGCGGCTGGGGGTCGCGATCCAGGACGTCGACCAGGGTCTGGCCGATTCGTTCAAGCTCGAAACGCCTGCAGGGGCACTTGTCTCGAACGTCGAACAGGAGAGCCCCGCCGCCGCGGCCGGCATCGTCTCGGGCGACGTGATCCGCAAGGTGAATGGCCAGGCGATCGTCGCCGCGAGTGACCTGTCCGCCCTCATCGGCCAGGCGCGACCGGGCACGACCGTGACACTGGACGTCTGGCACCAGGGCAAACCTGAAGAGCTTCACGCGAAGCTGGCGGACGCGAAGGACACCCAGGTCGCGTCGGGAGATCAGGCGGCCTCGAAGGGCAAGCTCGGCCTGGCCCTGCGGCCGCTGGCTCCCGACGAAAAACTCGCGGCCGGCGTCGACCACGGGCTCCTGGTCCAGAACGCCACCGGCGCGGCCGCACGTGCAGGCGTCGAACCGAACGACGTGCTGGTTGCCGTGGACAGCGTCCCGGTGAAGAGCATCGAGCAGCTCAAGAAGATCGTCGACGATGCCAAGAAGGCCGTTGCGCTGCTCATTCGCCGCGATGGCACCACGATCTTCATTCCGGTGCATTTCGGATAGACAGGGCCCCCGCACCGGCGACCTACCAGCGGCGATGCCGCCATCGTCGTCGGCCGCGGGGCATCCGGCAGTGCCCGGAGCGGCGCACTGCATCGACTCGCCGCTCCCAACCTCAAGGAGAAAGAAGATGAGAGTCACGATCCGTAACCTGGCGCGCTGCGCAGCCCTCGGCGCCATGGTCGCATCCACCGGCATCGCACTGGCTGCCGCGCCGCTGCCACCCGTTCACCATGCCGGCGCCGTCGCCTATCTGAGCGGCGGCATCGGGCAAGGCGAGGTCCATGCCATCGAGACTGCGGAGAAGCAATGGCCGCTGACCCTGGAGTTCGCGCAGAACGAGGGGCGTCACGGGGACTTCGTTGCCGATGTCCACGTCGTCGTTCGGGACGCTCGCGGCCGTGCCGCGCTCACCGCGACCTCGGACGGCCCGTTCCTTCTGGCCCGGCTCGCGCCCGGCCGCTATCTCGTCGACGCCACGCTCGACGGGAAGACGATGCATGACAAGGTCACGGTTCGCAGTGGCGCGCCAGCCAAGGCGGTCCTCGTCTGGCCGAAGGGCACCGACAACAGCTGACACCGCGAGCCTGGCGAACCGCTCACGCTTCCTGTATCAATCGAGGGCGGAATCGCACTCACGCGAGTCGGTGTCAGCGATTGCGTCGGCGGGCCGCCGAGGAGCGCCTCTGCGTTGGCGTTGTGCCTCTGTCGGTGGCCGGAACGGCCTCTGGAGTCTCCGGCGTGCTGCCCGGCCGGCCTGCGTCGGGCACTCGGCGGCATGTTCCATCGACAGCGGAATACTTCGCATAGGCAGGCCACCAATGCGTCTCATCGGCGCATGAACGCTCGCCGTCGCATTCGACACGGCCGGTCGCGCGTTCGCAACGATTCCCGGCTTCGCGCTCGATGGCCGTCGCGTCCTCGCCTGCGTCCAGCGCAGTGCGTGCTTCAACGACCTTCTTGCGATCGACATGCGCACGCAACCCACGTGCCATGGCACGGCCTTCGTCGATGTCCATGGACTTGGGCATCTAATATTCCTGCGGCCAATGCTCGACGGTGATTGATTGATCTCTTGCATGCGTGACCCGGAATGTCGGAACCGATACCTCCCCGCCTTGCAGGTCCACCTGTCGGAGGTAGTCGCTTCCTGTCGCCGTGATCAACAGCGTCCCGGCCGTGGTCACGACGAATTTCAGGAGACACAGCAGTTCGACGTCCTGGGTGCAGTTGCGCGGTCGCAGTACGTAGGGCGGCAGTCCGAGGCCGGCGCCGATCCGACGGAGAAGCGCGAGCTGCTGAATCGTTGGCGAAGCGGTCATGGCGACCTTTCCTGATGTGGTGCTGCAGCGTGTCCGCTTTGCCCGCCGGCGTCTGTTCGGCACCGAACGCGGGTCATGTTCGACAAGCTCTTTGGGCAGTGTCGTCCTCGCCTTCATCGGACTCCGTTCGACACCGTACAGACCGCCAACGCCACCGCGCAGACCATTGCAACCAGCTCCACGCCGCTCCGCGCCGGGATCGCCGGTGCCTGCCGCCTTCGATCGCGATCACACGCCCTGAACCCAGGACCGCCCGACCATGTCTGCATCGCATCTGACGCGCGGCCAATCCCTGTATCTCGCCAGCGCCCTGATCCTGTCACTCGGCTGCGCCGCTGCGCTGCTGGTCTTTCTGACGGCGTCGCCCGACGCCGATCCCGACATCGTCGGCTATCGGCTGGTCGACGGTCGCGTCATTCCCGTCACGATCGAACACTCTGCACGCACGGTCCAGACGCTGGAAGCCGTCGGAGGCCGGATCAACGTCGACGCCGCGGTGCTCGACGCCTGGATCGGCTCGCTCTGGCATGGGCGGCGGCTGGCCTATACGCTGGCAGCGACCACCCTTTTCCTGGCCGGCCTGTGCGCCTGTGCGGCGCGGCTCACCACGGAAGGGCGATGAACATCGTCTACGAGACGACGAAGGAACGCGGCGCGACGATCCTGATGCCGAGTTCCATGGCGGACAGCCTCGACCGCGCGCGCATGTCGACTGCGGCGTCGGCCCGGCTCAGCGCCCCAGCCAAAGCCTGACGAGGAACGCCTTCAGGCGCGATGCCCTGCCCAGTTTGCACGCACTTGCCGCCATCCGGATCGCCTCGCCTTGCGTCGGGTATGCATGGATCACGCGGGCCAGGGCAGCCAGCCCGATGCCCGCCACCATGGCCAGCGAGATGACGTTGATCATCTCCCCTGCCTGCCGCGACACGATCGTGCCGCCGAGGATGCGGTCACTGCCGTCGCGAACGTGAATCTTGACGAAGCCGTCGTCCTCGGAGTCGGCGATGGCGCGATCGACTTCGTGCATCGGAATGGTGAACGTCTTGACCGGAATGCGCTGCACGCGCGCTGTCCTCACATGCAGGCCGACGTGCGCGACCTCGGGATCGGCGTAGGTGCACCAGGGGACAGTCAACCTGCTCATGCGAAGACGCCCGAACAGGAGCGCATTGCGAACCACGATGTTCGCGGAGGCCTCGGCGGTATTGGTGTACCGATGCTCGAGGCAGACGTCGCCGGCGGCGAAGATCCGAGGGTTGGTCGTTCTCAGGAAATCCTCGACCTTGATTCCGGAATCGAGGTCCTCCTGTTGAACTACCTCATGCACCCGCGGAGTCGATGTTCCGGATCTGCACGCAGTCTGGCGAGAATCCGAGCGGCCGTGGATCGGGACGTTCCCTCGTGTTCACTCCACCGGAGATCGATGGCGCATGCCTTGTCGAGATCCCCCCTCGTCAACGCCCAGTATTCCTGCGGCCAGTGCTCGACGACCATCGCTTGATCCAGTCCGCGTGTGGCCCGCAAGCGCGCCACGGGAACGATGGCGTCGAACTGCGCAGGTGCGGCTGGCATCACAAAAATGCAGCTTGCCGCTTGCGTCGGCAAAGGATAAAACCCGAAGCATGACGGACTACGTCGACGACCTTCACCGCTGAAGGTTTCCCTCCAGGAGATTCCAATGAGGCTTGCTATCGCTGCACTGCTTTGCCTGTGCGTGGCGCAGACCGCCATGGCGGTCGAGACCAAGGTCTTCGAATGGCGCGACGCCGATGGCGTCGTTTCATATTCGAACCTGTCGCCGCCGCCCGGCACAAAGGGCGTGGTGAGTCGCGAGATCGACTCGACGACGCTCAGCCCGTCCCAGAGAGTCGCCGTCAAGGCGCAGCTCGCGCGAATCGACGCAGCCGAGCAGGCTGCCGCCGATCGCTACAGCAAGCAAATCGATGCCGCCGATCTCGCGATCGATGCGGCTCTGCGCCGGCTGGTCAGCGCCGAAAGCGCTCTGCGTACGGGTCGCGTGCCGCTCAGCGATGAGCGGATTGGGACGGCCGGCGGTCATTCCCGACTGCGGGGCGATTACTTCGACCGGCAAAAGCAGCTCGATTCGGACGTGCGGGACGCGCAAGCGGCTGTCGACCAGGCGTACCGCCTGCGTGGCTCGATCGAGCCTTGAGGTCACGCCGCGTCCCAACGCTCTTTATGACGGCATCGGCACTTCTTGCCATGCGATCCCGTCGCCAGGTCGCGCTGTTTCCGGCAGCAAGCGGTCGTACTCTTTCTTCAATAGCTTAGGATCGCCTTGAAACTCGCCACCTGGAACGTCAACTCCCTCGGCGTCCGCCTGCCGCACCTGCTGGACTGGCTCTCAAGCGCGCAGCCCGACGCCGTCGTGCTGCAGGAGACCAAGCTCGTCGACGAGAAATTCCCGCAGGCCGAGCTGAAGGCGGCCGGCTGGCACGTCGAGTTCTTCGGCCAGAAGACCTACAACGGCGTCGCGCTGGTGTCGCGCCTGCCGGCCACCGACATCGTGCGCAACATCCCGGGCCACGGCGACGAACAGGCCCGCGTGATCGCCGGCACGATAGCCGACGTCCGCATCGTCGGCGGCTACTTTCCCAACGGCCAGGCGCCGGGCAGCGAGAAATTCGCCTACAAGATGGCGTGGCTCACCGCACTCAGGGACTGGCTCGCCACCGAGATCGCGGCACATCCGAAGCTGGTGCTGATGGGCGACTTCAACATCGCGCCGGAAGACCGCGACGTGCACGACCCGGTGCTGTGGGCCGGCCAGATCCATTGCACCGACGAGGAGCGCGCGCACTTCCAGGCGCTGATCGGGCTGGGCCTGCACGACGCGTTCCGCCTGCTGGAGCAGCCGCCCAAGCTGTGGAGCTGGTGGGACTACCGCAACCTGGCGTTCCGCAAGAACCAGGGCCTGCGCATCGACCACATCCTCGTGAGCGAGCCCCTGCGCGCGGGGGTGCGCGCGTGCACGATCGACAAGGCCCAGCGCAAGCTGGAGCGGCCCAGCGACCACGCGCCGGTGATGGTGGACATCGACTTGGGCGGGTGACCTAACCCGCTTCCAGCGCCGCGACGGGCACCGCCCTGCCCGCCGGCCACATCGCCACGGCGTTGCCCAGGATGGCCAGCGCGATGCCGCCCACGGTGAGGCCCGTCCAGACGAAACCCTCGAACGCGGACGACACCACCAGCGCGACGACCGGCGTCAGCACGCCGATGTAGCCCGCCCGCGCGGGGCCGACGCGGTGCACGAGGGCGTAGTACGCGCCGAACGCGAAGATCGACCCGAACAGCGACAGGTAGACGAGCGAGAACACGAAGCCCGGCCGCCAGGACCAGTTCCACGGCGCGCCGTCGAGCAGCGCGTAGGCCAGCGCACCGCCCGCCCCATAGGCCATGGCCCACGCGAGCGGCCCCCAGCCGTGGACGCCGCGCCGGTGATAGCCGGAGGCAGCGATCGTGGACAGGCTCGCCAGCAGCACCGACACCATCGTCAGCTCGGCGCCCCACACCACCTGCTGCGATGCGACGACCCGCACGAACTCGTGCCAGAAGATCAGCACGACGCCGACGATGCCGACAACCCCGCCGAGCGCGACTTGCCCGGACATGCGCGTGCCCAGGAAGACGCGTGCCAGTACCAGTGCGAACAGCGGCGATGCGGCGTAGCCGACCGCCACGACGCCGCTGGCGACGAAGCGCTCGGCCTCGTAGACGCAGACATAGCTCGCGCAGAAGCCGGTCATCCCCTGCGCGAACAGCAGCGCGTGCACGCGCGCGTCGAAGCGCAGCCGCATGCCACGCGCGAAGCACGTGGCCATCAAGGCGAGCGCAGCGAGGCCGAAGCGGATCGCCACGCCGACTTCCGGGGCAAGGACGTCGATCTGGGCGGTGATGGCGAACCAGGTCGTTCCCCAGATGAGGACGCAGATGGCGTAGAGGGCGGTCGTCGGCATGGGAGGCGCAGTGTGCCACGCGTCGCTGCCAGGAAATGTCATGATTCACGCCGGCTCGGCCGGCGCAAAGCTTGGCGTCAACCCCCGCGCGACTCGACCACCTTCAATGCGGCGCGCGCCTGGTCGATGGACACCCGGTTGAGTTCGCGCGACGAAGGCGTGCCCACGCGGGCGTTGTGCAGCACGCCTTCGAGCAGCGGTCGCGCCTGCGCGTCGCGCCCGAGGCTGGCCAGGAAGATGCCGTAGGCGGCCTGGGTTTCGGTGGTGTTGTGCACCTGGCTCGCATGCTCGAAGGCGGCGAGCGCACGCGTCTCGTCCACCTGCGTCAGCGCCTGTGCCAGCCAGAGCAAGGCATCGCTGCCGGCGTCGCGCGGCGAGTCGGCGATCAACGATTCCAGCGTCGCGGCCGCAGCCGCATGTCGACCGGCGGCGAGCTGAGCGCGTGCCAACCCGCGGCGGAACTTGACGTCCTGCGCATAGGGCCCGCTGGCGCAGGCCTGGAACTGTTCGATCGCCTCCTCGTTGTCGCCGCGCGCGAGCAGCGCCTCGGCCAGGCGCGAGCGATTGTCGACGGTGGGCGTGCGTTCGAAGGCCAGGCGCGCCTCGCGCAGTTCGCGGTTCGGGTCGACGATGGACTTGACCACTCGAGTCGACTTGCGCGCCACCGTCGAATGGCGGATCTCGGGCAGGTACTCGGCGAAGAAATAGACGACGCTGCCGAGGAAGGGGAACAGGATCAGGATCAGGATCCAGTACATCTGGCGCCCGCTGCGCACAGCGTGCACGGCAAAGAAGATCGCGATGGCGATGTCCAGGATTCCAAGGATCGACACTGTTTCCTCCCGTTGTATTTGGACGCGGATTGTAGGCGCCAACGGGTCGGCCCCGCGCACGCGCGAGACGCGCGTGCGCCAGGACTGGGATTCAATCTTCGAGGCCGAGTTCCTGGATCTTGCGCGTGATGGTGTTGCGCCCGATGCCCAGCTTCTGCGCGGCCTCGATGCGACGGCCGCGGGTGAGCGCCAACGCCGTGCGGATCAGCTGGCCTTCGAACTGGCGGCTGAGCTGCTCCCAGACATCGGGCGAGCCGGCGTCCAGCAGCGCGCGCGCCGCGAACTCGAGATCGCCCAGCCAGGTACTGCCGCCGGGCACGCCGGCGAGGTGGGCCGCGGGCGGCACCGATCCGGGCGAGCTGCCGTCCATCGTCGCGCCAGGCGGGACGTACGACGAGCCCAGCCCTTCGCCCGGCAACGCCGATGCCGTGTCGCTGGACGACGGGCGCAGGAAGGCGCTGCGCGGCGCCATGAGCTCCGGCGGCAGATCCTTGCTCTCGATCATCTGCGCCGGCGCCATCACGGTGAGCCAGTGGCAGATGTTCTCGAGCTGGCGCACGTTGCCCGGGAAGTCGAAGCCCTTGATGGACTCGAGCGCTTCGTCGGTGATGCGCTTGGGCTCCACGCCCAGCTCCTTGGCGCTCTTCTGCAGGAAGAAGCGCGCCAGCGCGGGGATGTCCTCGTTGCGCTCGCGCAGCGGCGGCAGGCGCAGCCGGATCACGTTGAGGCGGTGGAACAGATCCTCGCGGAACGCGCCCTGCCGTACCCGCTCTTCCAGGTTCTGGTGGGTGGCCGCGATCACGCGCACGTTGCTCTTGATCGGCTGGTGGCCGCCGACGCGGTAGAACTGGCCGTCGCTGAGCACGCGCAGCAGGCGCGTCTGCAGGTCGAACGGCATGTCGCCGATCTCGTCGAGGAACAGCGTGCCGCCGTCGGCCTGCTCGAAGCGGCCGCGCCGCATCGTCTGCGCGCCCGTGAACGCACCGCGCTCATGGCCGAACAGCTCGCTCTCGAGCAGGTCCTTCGGGATCGCCGCGGTGTTGATCGCGACGAACGCGCCGTTGCTGCCCTGGTCGCCGCGCGGGCTGTGGCGATGCAGTGCGCGCGCCACCAGTTCCTTGCCGGAGCCGGACTCGCCGGTGATCAGCACCGTGACATTGCTTTGCGAGAGACGACCGATGGCGCGGAACACGTCCTGCATCGCCGGCGCCTGGCCCAGGATCTCTGGCGCGGGCGTGCTGCGTTCGTCGAGAACCTCTTCGCGCAGGCTCTCTTCCAGTGCGCGCCGGATCAGCTCGACAGCCTTGGAGATGTCGAACGGCTTGGGCAGGTATTCGAACGCACCGCCCTGGAACGAGGAGACGGCGCTGTCCAGGTCGGAGTACGCCGTCATGATGATGACGGGCAGCCCCGGCAGGCGCTCCTTCACCTTCGCCAGCAGGTCCAGGCCAGAACCGCCGGGCATCCGGATATCGCTGACGAGCACCTGCGGTTCGTCCGTCTCGAGCGCGGTGAGCACGTCGCGGGTGGTTGCAAAGCTCCGCACAGGCAGCTGTTCACGGGCCAGCGCTTTTTCGAGCACGAAGCGGATGGATGGGTCGTCGTCAACGATCCAGATGGGTTTCATGCGGTGCGCGCTGCAGGTCAGTGCAGAGGAATCAGGATCTTGAAAACCGTGCATCCTGGAACGCTGTCGCATTCGATCGTGCCCAGATGCTGCTGCACGAACGTCTGCGCCAGCGTCAAGCCCAGCCCCGACCCGCCTTCCCGCCCCGACACCAGGGGATAGAAGATCTGATCGCGAATGGACTCGGGGACGCCCGGGCCGTTGTCCTGGATATGCAATTCCAATGCCAGTCGGTAGCGTTGCTTGCCGATCGTCTCCTGGCGCGCGATGCGCGTGCGCAGGGCGATGCGCGCAACGCCTCTTTCGATCTGTTCGGCCAGCGCCTGCGTGGCGTTGTGGACGATGTTGAGCACCGCCTGGATCATCTGCTCGCGATCGCCGCGGAACTCGGGAATGGAGGTGTCGTAGTCGCGCTCGATGACCAACCCACGGGGGTATTCGGCCAGGACCAGCGAGCGGATGCGCTCGAGCACCTCGTGGATATTGAGCTCGGCCACCACCTGCGCCTTGCGGTGGGGCGCCAGCAGCCGGTCGACCAGCACCTGCAGCCGGTCGGCCTCGTGGATGATCACCTGCGTGTACTCGCCCAGTTCGGCCTGGTTGATTTCCAGCTCCAGCAGCTGCGCGGCGCCACGGATGCCGCCCAGCGGGTTCTTGATCTCGTGGGCCAGGTTGCGGATCAGCTCCTTGGTGACCTGGGCCTGGCCCAGTGCCCGCTCCTCGCGATCCTGGCGCGTCTGCTGCTCGATCTCGATCATCTCGACGAACACGCGCCCACCGTGCAGGTCGTGCTGGCTGACGATCACGTGCACCGGCAGCGTGGCACCGGAGGTCACGGCCGAGCGCTTGAGCGAGCCGTCGAAGCGGCGGGCGGAGAATTCGTTGCGCGACACCGCGGCGATCGCCTCCGACAGCGCCCCCGTCTCGCGGAACCAGTCGTAGATGCTGCCGCGCGTGAGCTTGCGGCGCGCGACGCCCACGACGGCCTCCAGCACGGAATTGGCGAACATGCACCTGCCGTCGGGCTCGACCACCGCCACCAGCGTGGCGAGGTGGTCGAACGCGGTGTAGTCGATGCCGCCCACGCGCAGGGTGTCCGGTTCGGCGGCGTCGCGGGCGGCTTCCGGCAAGAGGGCCGGCGGGGCGCGGCGCGTGCCCATTACTGGGTTTTCGCGAGTTCGCGGGTGATGGCGCTGATGTCGGATTCCGTCCGCTCGATCGAGGCCTTCAGGTCGGCGGTGCGGTCGAGGTACTTCTGGTAGTTCTTCTCGTTGCCCTGGCGATCCGGCTGGCCGTTGTTGTATTCCTTCTGCAGCGCGTCGAGCTGGGCCTGCGCCTTGATCAGCTCGTCCTGGAGGATCTTGCGGGCGTCGGTATCGCGTGCCTTCTGCTCCTGCGCATCGACGCGGCTGGCGGCAGAGCCCGGATTGGCCGCCGTCGCCGGGCGCGACCTGGGCGCCGGGATGGTGGTGGGCTGCTGCGCCTCCTTGGCCTTGCAGCCCTTGGCATCCGCCTCCTTGGCCGTGATCGTGTTCGTGAACACGTTGCCGGGGCATTGGTAGTACACGTCCTGGGCGGCCTGCGCGCCGGTGGCGGCGAGCGCCAGCAGCACCGCCGCGACCAGGGACGACGACTGTCCGCCACGAGTGGGCGAGATGCGGGAAGCTGTTGCTGTTGCGGTTGCCACGTTCATCATTTCATTGTGGCGCAAAACGAGGCGCCTCATGTGTAGCCAACGTGTCGCAATGCGTCACGGAGGACAGCGGACGCGAAAAGTCAAAAAAAAACGGCCCGTCGCCGGGCCGCCTTCGTTGCCGGGCCCCTCGCGGAGGCCGGTGCTCGCATCAGAGCGAGTAGTACATGTCGAATTCCACCGGGTGGGTGGTCATGCGAATGCGCTGGACGTCCTGCATCTTCAGCTCGATGTAGGCGTCGATGTACGCATCGGTGAACACGCCGCCCTTGGACAGGAACGCACGGTCCTTGTCCAGCGCTTCCAGGGCCATCTCGAGGCTGGAGCAGACGGTCGGGATCTTCGCGTCTTCTTCCGGCGGCAGGTGGTACAGGTCCTTCGTGGCGGCTTCGCCCGGATGGATCTTGTTCTCCACGCCGTCGAGACCGGCCATCAGCAGCGCCGAGAAGCCCAGGTACGGGTTCATCATCGGATCCGGGAACCGCGCCTCGACGCGACGACCCTTCGGGTTGGCGACGAACGGGATGCGGATCGAGGCCGAGCGGTTGCGCGAGCTGTAGGCCAGCTTGACCGGGGCTTCGTAGCCCGGAACCAGGCGCTTGTAGCTGTTGGTGGTCGGGTTCGTGATCGCGTTCAAGGCACGGGCGTGCTTGATGATGCCGCCGATGTAGAACAGCGCGAATTCCGACAGGCCGGCGTAGCCGTCACCGGCGAACAGGTTCTTGCCGTCCTTCCACACCGACTGGTGGACGTGCATGCCCGAGCCGTTGTCGCCGACGATCGGCTTCGGCATGAACGTGGCCGTCTTGCCATAGGCGAACGCGACGTTGTGGATGACGTACTTCTGCAGCTGGACCCAGTCCGCGCGCTGGAGCAGCGTCGAGAACCGCGTGCCGATTTCCATCTGGCCGGCGTTCGCCACTTCGTGGTGGTGAACTTCGACCGGGATGCCCATCTGCTCGAGGATCAGCGACATTTCCGAACGCATGTCCTGGCCAGCATCGACCGGCGGCACCGGGAAATAGCCGCCCTTGACGGAGGGACGGTAGCCCTTGTTGCCGTGCTCGTACTGCTTGCCCGTGTTCCAGGCGGCTTCCTCGGCGTCGATCTCGACGAAGGAGCCCTTCATGCTCACGTCCCAGCGCACCGAGTCGAAGATGAAGAATTCGGGTTCCGGGCCGAAGTAGGCGGTGTCGCCCATGCCGGCGGACTTCATGTAGGCCTCGGCGCGCTTGGCCAGCGAGCGCGGATCGCGCTCGTAGGGCTTGCCGTCGCTGGGCTCGACCACGTCGCAGCTCAGGATCAGCGTGGGTTCTTCGAAGAACGGGTCGATGTTGGCCGTGTTCGGGTCCGGCATCAACTGCATGTCCGACGCTTCGATGCCCTTCCAGCCGGCGATCGACGAACCGTCGAAGGCATGGCCGGAGACGAACTTGTCTTCGTCGAAGTGAGAGATAGGCACGGAAACGTGTTGTTCCTTGCCACGGGTATCGGTGAAACGGAAGTCAACGAACTTGACTTCGTTTTCCTGCACCAACTTCATCACGTCGGCGACGGTCTTGGACATCAACGGGCTCCTAATTTGTTTGGCAATTTACCGGGTCGGCACCGGGCCGACCAGTCAGACGGTATGCGCGGGGAATAAAGCAGGTTCTGTGCCGCGCAAGGCAGCGCAAAACTCGGGGATTTGGGCTGCTCGGCCGCACGGATCGCGCACTGCCATTGTGCATGCCAATTTGCGCACCTTGATAGTGCGTTTTGCGCACCAACTCAGCACGGATCGATTTCGGTCGCGCCGGTGGCAGCCGCGCCTTCGCGCAAGGCGGCCATGGCCAGGTCGACCTGGTGCGGATCGGCGCCTTTGACGCCGATCTCGATATGGGGCCCCAACGTCGGATGATCGACGCTGGGCAGGCTGAACGAGCGCACGCCCGGGAACGCAGCCTCGATGCGCTCGAAGACCGGAATCAGCGCAGACTCGTTGGTGCCGCGCACCCGGACGGCATGCAGCGAACGGGCGCCGGCCTGGTCCGCGTAAAGGGTGTCCAGCAGCCAGTCGAGCATCGGATGCGCCATCACCGGGAAGCCGGGCATGAAGTGCAGGTGTCCCACGCTGAAGCCGGGAATGCGGTTGTACGGGTTCGGGATGATCGTGGCGCCGCTCGGGAACACGCCCATGTTGAGGCGGCGTGCATGGTCGGGACCCGTCTTGTCGTAGACAGTGCCCTTCTCCGCCGCCATCTCCTCGCCGCGCTGCTCGATCAACGCGCGGGCCTGCGGATGCAGCGCGAGCTCGACGCCCAGCGCCTGCGCGGCGCACTGGCGTGTGTGGTCGTCGGGCGTGGCGCCGATGCCGCCGAACGAGAACACGGTATCGCCGGACGCTGCAGCGGCACGGATCTCGGCGACGATACGCGCCGGCTCGTCGCCGATGTAATGCGCCCACGACAGCGCGAGGCCGCGCGATTCGAGCGCGGCGATGGTGCGGGCGAGGTGCTTGTCCTCGCGCCGGCCGGAGAGGATCTCGTCGCCGATGATCAGTGCGCCGAAGTTCATGGACTCTTTCAGGGGTTTTCAGCGGCGCCGTCAAAGCCGAAGCGTTCGTGCGGCGGCACTTCTTCCACCAGTTGCAGGTCGGACGACGGTGCCACCGCCGGCTGGACGGCGCGCATCGCCGTCTCGGCGGCGCGCAGGCTCGCCAGCACGGCCAGCCCGTAGTGCGTGAACCAGAGCGCGGAGAACGTGAAGATCATGGTGTAGAGCCAGATGACGCCCACCATGATGAATGGCGCCAGGATGATGAACTGCATGCTGAGCGTCCAGATCATCGACGGCACGCCACACAGGAAGCCGCAGATGATGCCCATGATCAGCAGCGGCCAGCGGTGCGCGCGCAGGATCGCCTCGCGCTCGGGCGCGGTCGCGTGTTCCGCGAGCGCGTCGAAGCCCATCACGCGCGCCGTCAGCCAGCCCCAGATCACCGGCGGAAGCACCAGCGCCAGGCCCGGCACGAGCCAGAACGGCAGCGTGATCATGACCATCAGCAAGGCGCCCACTGTGTAGGCCAGCGATGCGAACAAGCCCAGCCACCACGACCCGCCGTGGCGCCGTTCCAGAAGCGGAAAGCGCCGCCGCGAGACCAGCGTGACGATGGCCGGCGTGATCCACAACGCCACCAGCACCAGCGTGAACGCGACGACGACGGGGATGGTCAGCGCAATCACGATCAACGCCGCGATGCCGGTGCGAAAGCCCGGGCCGAGCATCGACGACATCCACTCCAGCATCGAGTTGACCAGCGACCAGTGCTCCAGCGTGGCACGCACCGAGGCGATGGCCGATTCCCAGAACAGGAAGCCCGCACCCAGCGTCGCCGCGCCCGCCACCAGCAGCGGCAGCAACGACAACGCAATGACTTTCGGGTGCAGGCAATAGGCGACCGCGCGCCAGAAGGAGCCGAGCAACAATTTCATCGTGCGTGAGGATACGCGAATAAACCCATGCGGCGACCGCATTTGGGGGCGGCGCCAAGCTCCGCTATCCTGGTGCCACCGCCAACCATGAGCGGCCCGGCCACAAGCCTCGCGCCGCCACACCGAGACATGACCACACCCGTCCACGCTCCCGCCGCCAAGCCGGCGCGCCCCGCCGTGCTCGACCTCATCGGCAACACGCCGATGGTCGAGCTCACGCAGTTCGACACCGGCTGTTGCCAGCTGTTCATGAAGCTCGAGTCGCAGAATCCCGGCGGATCGATCAAGGATCGCATCGGCCTGGCGATGATCGAGACCGCCGAACGCGACGGCCGGTTGAAGCCCGGCGGCACGGTGCTCGAGGCCACCGCCGGCAACACGGGCCTCGGCCTGGCGCTGGTCGCGCGCGCCAAGGGCTACCGCGTGGTGCTGGTCGTGCCCGACAAGATGTCGTCCGAGAAGGTGCTGCACCTGAAGGCGCTCGGCGCCGAGGTGCACACCACCCGCTCCGACGTGGCCAAGGGACATCCCGAGTACTACCAGGACATGGCCGCGCGGCTTGCGCAGGAAGCCGGCGACGGCGCGTACTACATCGACCAGTTCAACAACCCTGCCAACCCGCTGGCGCACGAGACCACCACCGCACCGGAGATCTGGCAGCAGATGGGCCACCGCGTGGACGCCATCGTCTGCGGCGTCGGCTCCGGCGGCACGCTCACCGGCCTGAAGCGCTACTTCGAGCGCGTGTCGCCCGACACCGAGTTCGTGCTCGCCGACCCCAAGGGTTCGGTGCTGGTCGACTACATCGCCACCGGCCACGTCGGCACGGCGGGTTCGTGGGCCGTCGAAGGCATCGGCGAGGACTTCATCCCGTCCATCGCGGACCTGAGCAACGTGCGCACCGGCTACACCATCGACGACCAGGAGAGCTTCAGCACCGCACGCGAGCTGCTCAAGCGCGAAGGCATCCTCGCGGGCTCGTCCACCGGCACGCTGCTGGCCGCGGCGCTGCGCCATTGCCGTGCGCAGACAAGCCCGAAGCGGGTGGTGACCTTCGTCTGCGACACCGGCACGCGCTACCTGTCCAAGGTCTACAACGACAGCTGGATGTTCGACCAGGGCCTGCTGCACCGCTCCATCGTCGGCGACCTGCGCGACCTGATCTCGCGCCGCGTGGTCGACGAGGCCGTCATCAGCGTCACGCCGGACGACACGCTGCTCACCGCGTTCCAGCGCATGCGCGCGGCCGACATCTCGCAGCTGCCGGTGCTGCAGGACGGCAAGCTGGCCGGCCTGCTCGACGAATCCGACCTGCTGCTGCACGTCAGCGGCGACTCCGAGCGCTTCCGCCAGCCGGTGCGCCAGGCGATGAACCGCCAGCTGCGCACGCTGCGGCCGGACGCCGGCCTGCCGGCGCTGATCACGACACTCGGCGAAGGCTGGGTGGCGGTGGTCGCCGATGCGGACGGCTTCTACGGGCTCATCACGCGCTTCGATCTCCTGAACTATCTCCGCAAGACGCTCGCTTGAACAAGGCTCTCCATGACCACTGACAACACGAAACGCGCCGGCTTCGAGACGCGCGTCATCCACGCGGGCCAGTTCCCCGATCCGTCGACCGGCGCGATCATGCCGCCGATCTTCCAGACCTCCACCTATGTGCAATCGAGCCCCGGCGTGCACAAGGGCTACGAGTACTCGCGCAGCCAGAATCCCACGCGCGAGGCGCTCGAACGCTGCGTAGCCGACCTCGAGGGCGGCAAGCGCGGCTACGCGTTCGCGTCGGGCCTGGCCGGCATGTCCACGGTGCTCGAGCTGCTGGACGCCGGCGCCCACATCATCGCCAGCGACGACCTGTACGGCGGCTCGTTCCGCCTGTTCGAGCGCGTGCGAAAGCGCAGCATGGGCCTGCAGGTGAGCTTCATCGACATGTCCGACGCGCAGGCCGTGCGCGCGGCGCTGCGTCCGAACACGAAGATGGTGTGGGTGGAGACGCCGTCGAACCCGCTGCTCAAGCTGATCGACCTGGCGGCCGTGGCCGCGATCGCGCGCGCGGCCAACCTGATCGCCGTGGCCGACAACACCTTTGCCAGCCCGTGGGGCCAGAACCCGCTGGCGCTCGGCTTCGACATCGTCGTGCACTCCACCACCAAGTACCTCAACGGCCACTCCGACGTCGTCGGCGGGATCGCGGTGGTCGGCAACGAGCCGCGCCAGGCCGAGTGGGCCGAGCAGCTCGCCTTCCTGCACAACGCCGTCGGCGCGATCGCCGGTCCGTTCGACTCGTTCCTCGCGTTGCGCGGCGTGAAGACGCTGGCGTTGCGCATGGAGCGCCACAACCAGAGCGCACTGCAACTCGCGCAGTGGCTGGAGGCGCATCCGAAGGTGGCGCGCGTGCACTACCCCGGCCTGGAGAGCCATCCGCAGCACGCGCTCGCGCAGCGCCAGATGCGCGGCGGCGGCGGCATGATCTCGATCGACCTGAAGAGCGACCTCGCCGGCTCGCGCCGCTTCCTCGAGCACGTGCACCTGTTCGCGCTGGCCGAGAGCCTGGGTGGCGTCGAGAGCCTGATCGAGCACCCGGCCATCATGACGCACGCGTCGATTCCGGCGGAGCAGCGCGCGAAGCTGGGCATCGACGACACGTTGATCCGGCTGTCGGTGGGCATCGAGGCGCTGGACGACCTGAAGGCGGATCTCGAGGCCGGCTTCGCGCAGGTCTGAGCCTGCGGTACTCACCAAAAAACGCGCCCAAGGGCGCGTTTCCTTCGTCGGCCCTTGATTCATACTCGTTGCCTCGATCAAGGACGACGATGCTCAATTTCTCCCGCTCCACGCTGCCATTCGCCCTGTGCGGCACCCTGGCCTTGCTGGCCACCGCCAACGCGCAGGCCGCACCCGATCCGGCCGTCGCCGTTCGCTTCGAGCACGTGGTGCACGATTTCTACGAACGCTACCTCGCCACCCACCCGGAAGAGGCCACGCAACTCGGCGACCACCGCTTCGACCGCCGCAGCGGCGATTCGTCGGCGGCCGGCGTCGCCGCCGACCGCGCGCTGTATCACAAGACGCTGGACGCGCTGCAGGCGATTGCCGCCAAGGACCTGCCGCCCGACCACGCCGTCGATCGCGCGATCCTCGAGAACGACCTGCATGCCCGCCTGTACGACATCGAGGTGCTGAAGACGTCCACCTGGGAAGTCACCGACTACTCCGCGACCGAAGGCGTCTACGTGCTGCTCGCGCGCGACTTCGCACCGCTGAAGCAGCGCCTGGCCGCCGCCAACCTGCGCCTGCAGGCGATCCCCAGGCAGCTCGCGGCCGCACGCCAGAACCTGCAGCATCCGCCGCGCGTGTTCACGGAGACGGCGATCACCCAGAACAAGGGCGCCATCGCGTTCGTGCAGAGCGACCTGGACGACTACGTCAAGCAGGAGCCGGCCATGAAGGCGGTTCTCGCGCCGGCGCGCGCCCGCGCGGTGGCGGCGCTGCGGGACTACGGCACCTGGCTGGAAAAGGAGCTGCTGCCGCGCTCCGACGGCGACTTCCGCTTCGGCCGCGAGCACTTCGAGCAGCGCCTGAAGTTCGCGCTCGACTCCGACCTGAGCGCCGACGAGATCCTCGCGCGCGCCGAGGCCGACCTGAAGCGCACGCAGAAGACGATGGAGGAGACGGCGCTGCCGCTGTACCAGCGCTGGTTCCCCGGCAAGCCCACCGACGGCGTCGATGGCCGCGTGATCGTGCGCGCGGTGCTCGACAAGATCGCCGACACGCATCCGGACAACGACACCATCGTCGGCGAGGCGCGCGACGACCTGGACAAGGCGACCGCCTTCGTGCGCGAGCACAAGCTCGTGACCGTGCCGAACAAGCCGATCCGCGTCATCGTGATGCCGGAGTTCCAGCGCGGTGCGGCCACGGCGTTCTGCGACTGGGCCGGCCCGCTCGAGAAGAACGGCGTGACGTTCTACGCGATCTCGCCGACGCCGGCCGACTGGTCGCCTGCACGCGTGGAGTCGCAATACCGCGAGGACAACAGCGCCGAGTTGCGCGACATCACCGCGCACGAGGCGATGCCCGGCCACTACCTGCAGGGCGCCACGGCCGGCGCGCTTCATTTCCCCACGCTGGTACGCGCGATGACCAACAGCGGCACCTACGTCGAAGGCTGGGCCGTCTACGCCGAGCAGTTCATGGCCGAAGCCGGCTACGGCGGCGACGAGACGCGGATGGAGCAGCTCAAGATCCGCTTGCGCGTGGCCATCAACGCCATCCTCGATCAGAAGATCCACGCCGGCACCATGACCGAGGACGAGGCCGAGCACCTGATGATGGATACCGGCTACCAGGAGGAAGGCGAGGCCGCGGGCAAATGGCGCCGCGCCGAGATGTCTGCCGGGCATCTGTCGACCTACTTCGTCGGTGTTCAGGAGATGAACGCGCTGGCGCATGACCTGCAGGCGAAGATGGGCGGCGACATGCTGGCGGTGCACGACAAGATGCTGTCGCACGGCGCGATCGCGACGAAGTACGTGCGGCAGCTGGAAGGCCTGGCACCGGCGGGCGCGAACTGAGTCCGGCGCATCCGGACCGCCAGCGCGACGCGGCGTCGGGCACCGAGGCGCGGTGCGCCGGTGATCCGGGTCAGTAGTTCGCGACGGCGCGAACCGCGCTGGCCGGCTTGTCGAGATCGGCCAGCAGTTCCGGGCCGACGATGGCGAACGGCGTCGTGCCATACGACAGCAGCCGGTCGTGGAAATCGTGCAGCGAGCCGCGCTCGCCCATGCGGTGCTGGTACTGCGCGAGCAATTCCTCGAGCTGCAGGCGGCCCACCGTGTAGGCGATCACGTAGCCCGGTCGCAGCGCATAGCCGGCCACCGCGGCCTCGGACGCCGACCTGGTGAAGCCCGACTGCTCCTCGAAGAACTTCGCGGCCTGGGCGATCGTCCATTCGCCGCTGGCCAGCTTGCCGTCGACGATCGCGCGCGCGCCGCGCACGCGTTCCCAGCGCGCGGTGAACAGGCGCGCGTCGAGGTCGTCGCCGTACAGGCCCAGGCGCACGAACATCTCCTCGCCGTAGAAGGCCCAGCCTTCGGCGAACACGCCCGAGTACTGGATCTTGCGCACGTAGTCGGAGTGGCGGCGCGCGATCGACAGCTGCAGGAAGTGCCCCGGCATCGCTTCGTGGGCGGCGGTCGACAGGATGCGGTCGCGGTCGAAATCCTCGTTCATGTCGAGGCGATCGGCAGCATCCTTCAGGGATTCCGGTGGCGTGATGAAGTAGTAACCATTGGCCGACTTGGCGAATAGCCGCGGCGACTCCATCGACGCGCCGGGCGACACCGGCTGCTGGAACTTGGGCGTCTCGACCACGTCCATGGCGCCCAGCCAGGCCGGGACGGTGATGAGATCGTGCTCGTCGACGAAGCTGCGCAGCTGCGCGATGCGCTCGCGGTAGTAGTCGATCAGCGCCGAGCCGCCGGGCGCCATGCCGCCGCCGCTTTCGGCGCCGAAGGCCACCTTGCGGTTGGTGGACAGCGACTTCAGCCAGGCCTCCTCGGCCCAGCCGTGGGCCAGTTCGTCGCGCGCCATGCCTTCGATGTCCTTCGCGGTGAACGGCAGCAATTGCTCGCGCTGCAGCATCTGGTCATAGGCCGCCCGGCCCATCGCGAAGTTCTCGGGCCACGTATCGACATGCGCCTTCATATAGGCGCTGGTGGTCGCGAGCGTGGCCAGCAGCGCATCGCGCGCGGCGACGAAGCGTTGCAGCAGCGCCGGGTCTGCCGCGAGCTGCTCGGTGGCGGCCACCGTCAACGCGCCGTTGAAGAATTCGGGCGCGCCCGCGAGCTCCTTCTGGCCGACCAGGCCATACAGCTTGCCGGGATGCGTCACCAGCTTCTGGCCGGCCTCGATGAACGCCGGCCCCTTGGCCAGGCGCGAAGTGATGTCGGCCCAGGCCTTGTCGACATCCGCCGCGGTCGCGTCATCGCGGCCGGGGATCGGCAGGTGCAGGAACTGCGCATAGATGACGTTGACCATGGACAGCGCCGGCGACGAATAGTCCTTGCGGTCGGTCTGGCGCACCAGCAGGCTGTCCAGGCGCTCGTCGATCTGCGCGCGCAACAGCTTGGCGTCGTCAGCGTCGACCAGCGCGATCGACGGTCCCGCCGCGCCCTTGATCGCATCGAGCTGGGTGATCCAGCCCTTCAGCGCGGCGATGTCGCCGGCACGGCTGGCCTCGGTCGGGATGACCAGCTCGCCGTCCATGCCGGCGATGCCCAGGTAGGTCGCCCGCATCGGATTCGCGCGCGCGCCGGCCTGCACCATTTCCTGCGCC
>Ga0302157_10000470_pt1 | contig 53384 bp, 51 predicted proteins | sample I_Bog_N3_3_FD_193502 | JGI IMG/M metagenome (GOLD analysis project Ga0302157, IMG submission 193502) | Peat permafrost microbial communities from Stordalen Mire near Abisko, Sweden - I_Bog_N3_3 | ecosystem: Environmental > Terrestrial > Soil > Wetlands > Peat | place: Sweden: Abisko, Stordalen... | reverse complement strand
CCGGCACCGTGTAGTCGGCAACGATGCGGGCCTGGTTGCCGCCGATCACCAGGACCCTCTGCCCGACCGCCAGCGGCTTCGCGTCCTTCTGCGTCACGCTCAGCATATCGCCATTGGTTTTGCGGACGATGTACTCATAGGCTTTGGTATCGGTGGCCACGTGCTCGACCGCGACGCCGGCCAAACCGCCGATCAGCGAGCCGCCCACGGCCCCTAGCGCCGCCCCCATCCCGGTTCCTGTCTGGGAGCCGACGATGCCGCCCGCCGCCGCCCCGGTTACGGCGCCCGTGGCGCCGGAGGCACTGACAGAGATATCGCGCACGCCGGCAACGACGCCCTGCTCCACCTTGTTCGACTGCTGCATCGCCGAGGTGTTGTAGGTGTCAGGCGAGAAATTGGGGCCGCAGCCGGCGAGGGCCGCAAGCAAGACGGCGAAAAGTGCTGGTCTGACAATCAATGGAGAGCCACCCGTTCGTTGTTCGGTGGTCCTGATAGACAGAGCCGTGTGGCTTTGTCATGAGCCCGATGTCAGCCATTGCATCGATGCATAGCGCAGGCAGACACACCCGGAGCGAACACAGGAAGCTTGTTACTGCAGGCATCCCCCGCGTGGCTATGCCCATCGGAGCAATCCCGCACGAGAAAAACAACCACGTTCAACCCGGAGCCAGCACCGTGGCGCCAAGGGCCGGCTCCAAGACCGCTGCCAAAACCGCTTCGGCGGGCAGCCCGGCGAGATTGGGCCGCCGAAGCACGGTCACGCTCCGCCCGCGCGGCGCGCACAGCGCCGGGTCGGAGTCATGCGAGAACAACACGACCGAGGGGCAGCCGGCGGCGGCGATCAGATGCATCGGCCCGGTGTCGTTGCCCACGGCCAGCGTCGCTGCACGTGCCAGGCTGGCGAGGTCGGGCAGGGTCGTGCGGCCCGTGAGGTCCAGCGTATTCCCGGCCACCGCGCCGATCGCTGCGGCCAGATCCCGCTCACCCTCGGAGCCAAGCACGACCGGAGCAATTCCATCCTCCGCGAGGCGGGCGGCGAGCGCCGCAAACCGGTCGGCCGGCCAGCGCTTGGCCGGGCGGTGCGGCGAGCTGCCGGGAACGAGCAGGGCGATGCGCGCCGGCAGGTTGAAGCGCGCGACGGGTCCCTGGCTCCACGACAAGTCCGGCGGCGCGGCCATGGCGATGCCGGCCTGGACGAGCTGGCCGAACTGCCGGTCGATATCGTGCAGCCGGTCGCGGTCCGGGTCGCGATCGGGGTGCGAGCAGCCGCGGGCGATGCCGGACCATTCCGGCCGTCTTTGGCGCGGAAACAGCCGGAAATAACGGCTCGACCGGCCGGACGTTTGCAGGTCGTAGACCCGGTCGAAGCGTCCTTCGACCAGACGCCGGCGCAGCCTCAGCAATCCGGGCAGGTCCCACCAGTCCGGCCGTTGGTCCACCAGTATGCGGTCGAACCACGGCGCGGCGGACAGCCACCCGGCATAGGGGGTCGTGGTCAGCAGCGTGATCTCCGCGTCGGCATGGTGCCGGCGGATCGCGGCGAACGGGCCGAGCGACAGGATGACGTTGCCGAGCGCGCCCAGTTTGACGATCAGGATTCGCTTTGATTCCATGTCAGGCCGGTTTGCGCGCGATGGTGATCCACTCGTCGCGCAGCAGGCCGTAGGTCACCTCCTGCTCGGGTGGCAGGCGAAAGATTTCCACTGCAAACCCGGCCTCGGCCAGCCGGTCGGCGAAATCGAGGCCATAATAGCGGACGTGGTCTGCCTGGCTGAAATGCGCATGCCGCGCTTCGGTCGTCGTGACCGCGGGGTTCTCGTAAGTTTTCTGCCGCGTGGCGTTGATCGGCGCGGACAGCAGGGCGACCCCGCCGGGCTTCAGCAGCCGGAAGATTTCGCGCATCGCCTTCCGGTCGTCCTGGATATGTTCCAGCACGTGGTGTGCCATCACGACATCGTAGCTGGCGTCGGGCAGCGCGACGCCGGTGATATCGACCTTGTGGGTGACTCCGGGCTGCAGGAGGTCGGCAGTCTCGTACAGCGGGTTGCCGCGCATCTGGCGGATCACGATCTTTTCGGGCGCGAAGTGCAGGATGCGCTTGCCGGCGAGCCGGTCGCCGCCGCCCTCGGCCACCCAGAGATGCGTCAGGCGGTGGCGCTCGCGGCTGCCGCAATTCAGGCAACGTGCATCCCAGCGCGGCGGGTGGCCAACGCTGATGAAAACGCCGTGGTAGCCGCAGATCGGGCAGGTCCGCGGCAGGCGCGTCTCACGGAACTGGCTGCGATCGTGCAGCCACGCGCCGACCAGCCGGCGCCATTGGGTCAGGCTGCGGCGGGGCACCTGTGCGGTCCCTGCCACGTGCGCCGCTTGTCCAACTGGGGTCGTATCATACGGCATTGGTCCTCCGGCGGCACAATAGGCGCCGGGCGCCAGGTTGCCCACTGGTTGACGGCGCCCGGCTTGGCGCCGAAAACCGCGCAGATGACGACTGTGTTGGCATCGTGGATTTTGAGTGAATCCTTTGCCGGGCTCCAGGCCCAGGCGCTCGGTCTGGCCGAGGCCGCCGGGCTTGACCCCGAAATGCGCGTCATGGCGCCGCGCGCGCCGTGGAAGTGGATCCCCGCCAGCCTCTGGCCAAAGCCGCTCGCTGCCGTCCCTGATGCCGTGCGCCGGCCGATCCCCGGTCTGGTGATCGGGGTAGGCGGCATGGGCGGGGCCGTGGTCGCCTCTCTGCGCCGGTTCAGCCGCGCGGCGGTGCAGGTGCAGAACCCGAGGATCAACCCGCGGCACTTCGACCTGGTCGTGGTCAACCGGCACGACGAGCTGACCGGCCCCAACGTGTTCGTCACCCGCACCGCGCTGCACCGGGCGACGCCGGCCCGCCTGGCTACCGCCGCGGATGCATGGCGCGAGCGCTTCGCCCATTTCAGGCGTCCGCTGGTCGCGGTGCTGGTCGGCGGCAGCAACGGCCGGTTTCGGCTGGACGCAGCGGTTGGCGGCCAGCTTGCCGGCCAGCTTGCGGACATGATGCGCCGCGACGGGGTGGGCGTGGCGGTGACGCCGTCGCGGCGCACCGACCCGGCCGTGACGGCGCTGCTGCGCGAGGCGCTGGAGCCGCTCGGGGGCTATGTCTGGGACGGCACGGGAGAGAACCCGTATTTCGGCATGTTGGCACTGGCTGACGCCATCGTCGTCACCGCCGACAGTGTCTCGATGATCTCCGAAGCGGCAGCGACAAGCGCGCCGGTGCTGATGGCCGCGCTGCCCGGCCGCTCGCGCCGCCAGCGCCTGTTCACCGAGATGATGCTGGCCGAGGGCCGGGCGAAATGGTTCGCCGGCCGGTTCGAGCAGTGGCATGCGACGCCGCTCGACGACACGCCGGAGGCCGCGGCCGAAATGCGCCGCCGGCTCGGTTTCTAGCGGTTCGATGCTGCGGATCGAGACATTCAACGCGCGTGCCGGCGGCAATGTCTTGTACAAGGCGCTTGCCCATCCGCTGGCGGCCGAGGCCATAGGGCGCCTGTACGCGAGGCTCGGCGCGGCGGGGCCGGTCGCGCTCTACGATCCGGACGGCATCGCCGAGGTGCTGCTCGCGCTTTACCCTGGCATGCCCGGCCTCGCCGGGCTGTTCGTGCATGACGTGACGCTGGTCGGGCAGAACCGCGCCGGCTTCACCGCTCGAAAGCTGACCGAGCTGCCGGAGAGCGGTGCCCGCACGGTCCTGATTGCCGCTTTCGACGCTGCTCGCATTGCGGCGCGCATCGCACCGCTGCTGCCGGCGGGTGCCGCTGTCCTCACGTTCGATGAGGCGAAATTGCCGGCGGACATGCTGACGGTTCGCGGCCGCTATTTGGATCGGCTCAACTTCGCCACGAACTTTGCGTTTTTTCGAGATGCCGGCGGGCTTTCGACCCGGTTGGTTTCGGCAAACTACTGGGCAGGCTACGGCGCCGGCGCGATCCGGCTGTGGTTGCGGCTGTTCGGCGACACCGGCCAGGAACTTGCGAGCTGGGAGCAGGAAGTTCCCGCCGGACCAGGTGGCTTCTCGATCGACAGCCGTGCGGTTCGCGAGCGTTTCGGGCTTGGGGATTTCACCGGGCAGTTGTTCATCCACGCGATCGGCGCCGCCGGCCACGACGTGGTGAAATACGCGCTTGACACCTACGCGAGCGAGAATGGTGCAAGCCTGTCTTGCACTCATGATGCGAATGCCTGGCCCTCGGACCGCTACGCCGGGCTGCCCGCGCCGCGCGACGACGAGCGGGTCGTGCTATGGTTGCAGAACAGTCATGCCGTTCCGATCCCGGCCGGCGCGGTAGCGCTGGATCGCATGGGCGCGGAGCAGCCGGTGCCGCTTCCGCACGCGGTCGGACCGTTCGCGACGCTGGCGGTCGATGTTGCGTCGGTGCTGCCGGGCGTCACGTGGCCGGCACAGATCGAGGTGCGCGCTGGGCGTCACGTGGTGCGTCCCCGCTACGAGGTGACCCGAGGCGCGCGCGTGCGCATTGCGCACGTCAACGTGGAGCGTGCCGATCTGCAGCCAGATACAGCGATCACCTCGCTGCCGCCGGAACTCGGCCGCGGCTACCTGCTGCCGTTCCCGGTTCTGCCCCGTGCGCGCTTCCGAACGATCATGCTGCCGACACCGATGGCAGAGTCGCAAATCACATTGCCCGTCCGGCTTGACGTGTTCGGCCAGGACGGCAGCAGGATCGCCGGGACCTTCCTCGGCTGCCTGCCGCGCGATCACGCCGTGGCGGTGGATCTCGGCGACGTCGATGTGCAGGCAGGTCATGCCGAGCTGGTCTACGACTTCCGCGATGGCGGCGCCGCGGACGGCTGGCTGCATGCGCTGTTTCGCTACGAGGACCGACAGTCCGGCCACGTCGCCGAGTCGAGCTTCGGCGCGCATATTTTCAACACGGTCATGACCTACAAGGACGAGCCGCAATCCTACGGCGGTCCGCCCCCCGGCCTGTCGACGCGGCTGTTCCTAAAACTCGGCGATGCGCGGCGGCGCAGCTATGCGGTGCTGATCTATGCCGCTTCGGCGCCGTGGCGTCCGCGCTCCGAGACCGCGCTGCAATTGCACGACGGAGCGGGCGCCGTCATAGCGGAGGAGCGGATCGCGATCGCCTGCTCGGGATCGGCGATGGTTTGGCCGCACGAGGTGTTCGGCGCCGGCGCGATCGCTCGGGCCGGCGCCGACGGGTACATTCTGGTCCGCGATACGACATGCCGGCTGTTCGGCTATCATGGCCTGATGGATGAGGCGGGCGGCTTTTCGCTCGACCACATGTTCGGTTTCTGAGCGCGGGGCGCAGGAGGGAAAAGAAATGCAAAAAGCACCTGTGCGGCTCGATCGTCACGGCGATGTGGCATTGATCCTGATCGACCACCCGCCGGTCAACGCGCTCTCGCTGCCGGTCCGCCAGGCGCTGCTGGGCGTGTTCTCGGATTTCATGCGCGATGTGACGCTGCGCGCAGCGGTGATCGCCGGCGAGGGGCCAACCTTCATCGCCGACGCAGACATCCGTGAGAACGATGGAAGCGCCGGCGAGCCGACAATCCAGGCTTTCCTTCGTGCGCTCGATACCTGTCCGAAACCCGTGGTGGCGGCGATCCATGGCACCGCCCTCGGGGTCGGATTCGAGCTGGCCCTTGCGTGCAACGCCCGCATCATAGCGCCCGATGCCACGATCGGTTTTCCCGAGGTGCGCATCGGCACCATTCCCGGCGCCGGCGGAACGCAACGCACGCCGCGCATCGTTGGCCCCACCATTGCGCTGGAATTGATCACCAGCAGCCGCACCGTACCGGCGGACGAAGCGATGACGCTCGGTCTGGTGGACGAGGTTGCCACCGACCTGCGCCGTGCCGCGATCGCGCGCGCCCGCCAGCTTGCCGACGCAGGTCATCTGTCTCGCGTCTCTGATCGCGGCATCCCGGCATACGACCGGGCTGCGTTCGAGGCGGCTGTAGCGCAGGTGCGCAAGCGGGCGCGCGGTGCGGCGGCGCCGCTGCGCGCCATCGAGGCAGTGAAGGCGGCGCTGGAGCTGCCGTTCCCGGATGGTCTCGCCCGCGAGCATGCGATCAACCAGGAACTACGCACCGGACCGCAGGCCAAGGCGCTGCGCCATCTGCTCCACGCCGAGCATGTCGCGGGGCGTCCGCCGCCGGGGATCGCCGCTTGGCCGGTGCGCCATGCCGGCGTGGTCGGCGGCGGCACGATGGGCTCCGGCATCGCGGTGGCGCTGTCGGATGCCGGGATCGACGTCACTCTTGTCGAGGCGGATGAGGCGGCGACGATCGCGGCCGAGGGGCGTGTGCGCGAGGTCTACGACCGGCAGCTCCGCGGCGGGCGGCTGTCCGAGCGGCTGCACCAGGAGCGCGTGGGCCGCATTCGCTATGCCGCCAGGCTGGCCGCCTTGCGCGACTGCGACCTTGTGATCGAGGCGGTGGTCGAAGATCTCGAAACCAAGTGTGCCATCTTTCGCGAGCTGTCGCGCGTTGTACGGCGCGACGCTGTGCTGGCCAGCAACACTTCGTATCTCGACATCGATCAATTGGCCGACGTGGTGGATGCGCCGGAGCGGGTCATCGGTCTGCACTTCTTCAGTCCGGCGCATGTGATGCGCCTGTTGGAGGTCGTGCGTACCAGCCGCACCTGGCCCGAAGTATTGGCGACCGTGCTGATGCTGGCCAGGCGGTTGCGCAAGATCGCGGTGGTGGCGCGCGTTTGCGATGGATTCATCGGCAACCGCCTGCTCGCGCGCTGGCGGGCACAATGCGAGTTTGCGCTGGAAGACGGTGCGCTGCCCGCCGAGGTTGACGCCGCGCTGGAATCGTATGGCTTCGCCATGGGCATCTTTGCCGTGTTCGACATGGCCGGGCTGGACGTGGACTGGATGATGCGCAAGCGGCGTGCCGCGACCCGCGACCCGCGCGAGCGCTATGTCCCAGTGTTCGATTGGATCTGCGAGCGCGGCCATTTTGGCCAGAAGACGGGCCGCGGGTTCTACTTGCACCGCGAGGGGAAGCGCGAGCCGGACCCCGAGCTTGTCGCCCTGGTCGAGCGCGCCTCCGCCCTGCGCGACATCGTGCGCAGGCCGGTCTCGGCCGAGGATATCCAGACCAGGGTGCATGCCGCGATTGTGAACGAAGCCGCTCGCATTCTCTCGGACGGGATCGCTGCGCGGCCATCGGACATCGACGTCGTGCTGGTGCACGGCTACGGCTACCCCGCCTGGCGCGGTGGCCCGATGCACGAGGCGGATGTCATCGGTATTCCGGAGTTGCTGAAACGCGTCGAGGCGCTGCACGCGGCATCCGGTCTGGGCTGGGAGCCGGCACCACTGCTGCGCGAGATGGCGGCAGCCGGGAAATGCTTCGCCGACCTGAATGGCTGATGGCGGCGGAGGCTGAAGGCAGTCCGGGCCGGACCATCCTGACCAGGCGGTCCGGCCCTGCAGGCGCTAACGAATACGAAGCCTACTTGGCTGCCGGTGCGCTGGGTGCCGGTGCGCTGGCTGCCGGTGTGAAGTCCTGGCCCTGCTTGGCCGCCGACAGGCTCTGCGCGTTGAGCGAGTCGGTCGAGGCCTCGTGTGACGCACCCTTGCTGGCCTTGGCCGCGTGCGTCGCGTGATGGGTGTGGACTGGCTTTGTGGTCTCAGCCAACGCAGGCGCGGCCGCGATCCCGAGCGCGAGGACCGACAGCCAAAGTGTTCTTGCGGGATTTGCACTCATGGGTACTCTCCTCCTACTTGCTGTTCGTGAACTGGCAGGGGCCGGCCCGTCTGGCCGGTTCCCGACAAGACCAATATCACCCCGCGAATGAGCCGACTACGGGACATTTCTGTGTCCTAACTTCAGCGCGTGGGCTGTGGGGAGGCGCTCAACCTCCGCTTCTGGGGCGGCGCTGAAACCTCCACGTAGGGTGGATCAGCGCAGCGCCATCCACCATTGCCGCCCGCCGCACCGCAGCAGCGGAGGATGGCACGTACCGCGCCTATCATCCCGATCTCGCGTCTGCCGCCTGCCGCCTGCCTTCAGGGTCTTAGCCACGCAGCCCGAAGCCACTTTCCGCGAACGTCATGCGCGAAATGCGAAGCTCACATGGTCAATCGGCATGGCTATCTCTGGCAATCCGGGCGCTTGTCAGGCCCGGAGTCGCCTCGGCGCGCTTACCGGCAAGCTGGTGGGGATGGGCCATGCAAGCGGCGGCGGGGGGATTTCAAGCGGCGTTGCCTGGTCCGGGGTGATCCGGCGCTTCCGGTTGGCGGGCCATAAACCTATTGAAGGCGGACCGTGCAACAATCCGCTTTTTCATCGTGTCGGTATGAAGTCTGTCAGAGGTTGCCATGGAACTGGTGTTGAATGCTCAAGTTGAAATCAAGGTGCTGGATGAGCGCCTCAAGACCTGGGGCCTGCCACGATATCAAAGTGAGATGGCTGCGGCGGTGGATTTGCATGCCTGCCTTGACACACCACTGGTGATCGAAGCAGGGGCGGCTGCGCAACTGGTGCCGTCCGGGATTGCCCTCCATATGGCAAACCCAAACCTGGCTGCCGTGATCCTGCCTCGTTCCGGTTCCGGCCACAAAAGAGGGTTGGTACTCGGGAACCTGCAAGGGCTGATCGACGCGGATTATATCGGGCCTATCATGATAAGCGTTTGGAACCGCAATGCCATGGGTACAGCCCCGATCGTCATTGAGCCTGGCGAGCGCATTGCTCAAATGATGTTCCTGCCGGTTGTGCGGGTATCTTTTGAAACCGTCGAGGAGTTCTCGACAGAGTCCGGCCGTGGCGATGGCGGGTTTGGTTCGACGGGTGCAACTCTACGTCCAGCGCTTGGCACAGAATGAAACCATTGGGCGCTTCTGCCACCGTGGACAGCAGCGTTGGGCGGGGGTGGTCCGACCGTCGGTCGTGGCGACAGGAGCAAGCGTGGTGGGGGCAATCACAGTCTGCCTCGGTTACGGGTGTTCCTGGCGATGTCCGAAATCGGGGGCGGGGGTCGCGGCCGATGTCACTGCCAGGCCTACGGGCGCGCGGCGGCGCAGTCGGCACGGACGAACTCGCCAGGGCCGCGCCACACCAGCACTGTGCGCCCCGGCAAACGGCAGGCGCGGGCGAGCGCATCCGCGGCGTCAAGCCGGCCGTTCAGCACCGGGCCACTGAAATCGACGTCATTGCGCGCGAAGTCGCGGCTGTCTGCATCAGCGGTGATCCCGCCCCACAGTTGCAGCTCGCGCGATGGCAGGAGCACGAGCGCCGGCGTGACCGGCACCACGCCGGTGAACACCGAGCGCCGGGCGTCGATATAGGCCCGGGTGGTTACGATCAGGCCAGGCAGAGACATTGCGCAAAACACCAGATTTGCCGCAACCAGACCGCGAAAGGCGTAGGCCCGGGGGCCGAGGCGGAACGTTCCGTCCGGCGCGACAAGTCCCGTAACGACCGTCAGCGCTGCCAATGGCCAGGCGAAGAACCAGTAGCGGGGACCATATTGGTGGCCGCCGAAGTTCGGAAAGTAAAGAAAAAAACGATCGTTGCCGGCAGGGCGAGGTCAAAGAAGCGTACCGACCGGCTCCGGACCTTGGCGGCGAGCGCAGGTAACTGCAGCGCCAGCAAGGTGAATCCCCCGAACAGCCCGAGCGAGCCGGCCCAATAGACCGTGTGGATGACCGCGCGCAGGGCCATCAGGGGGAGGTCGGCGGCCGCCTCGCTGAATGTCGTGTCCGGATTGGTCAAGGTCGCCGGCGTCTGTAGCGCATCTCCGGTGATCGCCCAGTCGTAGCCGAGACAGAGCGCTGCTGCCAGACGATCGTGGCGGCGGCCGCCGCGCTCAGCATGTGCGAGAACAGCGAGCCGCCGTTGAACAGCACGAACGGCGATGCCAGCACCAGAACCAGCGCACCGGCCTGCACCGGGGGCTCGATCCTCAGGCGGCGCATGGCGCCGAGAAGGCTGGCCCCGAGCAGGACGGTCAGCAAAGGGTTGGCCAACCAGTCAAGCCCGAAGGCGCGGAAGGGGGCCAGAACGAGCGGCCAGCCCGGCGGGTACTGGCTGAAAGTATGACCATGCGCCGTAAATACGCGGAACAGCCTGAACAGCTCCGGGTCGGGCGGCGGCGGGTTGCTGAACCTGCCGGCCAGAAGCGTGTCGGCAAGGAAGGTGTACGAATGCTCGTCGCCCGAGTTGGGCCAGAACGTTCCGGCGAGCCAGCCGGTGAGCAGGCAGAGCGCTCCGGCCAACCAAGGCAGCACCGCCGGGCTGCACCGCGGCAGGCGCCAGGCTCTTTCGGCCGCTGCGAGCGACACCCGGAGCAACAGGAGGGCGATGGCAATGTGCAGCGCCCCGGTGAGGGGCTGGGTGCTACCGATGATTGTGGGCCTGAGCGTCTGAAAAGCGGCTTCGATCAGCGCGAGGCCGAACAATGCGACGAACAGCAGCGCATCGCCGGCCGTGGGGCCTCTTGGGGGAACGGATGTCGGCGACGCGGATTGCGGCATTAGACGGTCTGCCGCGCGCAGACGGACGGTCTGGGTCTCGCCGTCTGCGAGAGCGGTCAGGATCATGGCGCGTGGCGGTCCTTGTTGCCGTCTTCGTGGCCTTGCTTGGATTCGGCGTGCCAGAGGTAGGCGTCGGATGATCAGACCGGAATCTGGGGTTGGAAGCGGCTTGGAATTCGACGGCTGATACGGTGATTATATCCATACGGCCCATGATATACGTAACTTACGCACTTACGATACGCGCAGGCAATCCACATCTTTGCGAAAAATTACTTCCAAAGCGATCCCACCTGGGCTCCAGTAGCCCAAATCCAACTGACTGCTAGTGCTTTCGGTATCCAAAAATGGGCGCGGAACAAGGCTTACCCAGGTGTCCCAGGTATGCCAGCCGAGCCTCTATATCTTGATTTGCCGGAGGACGGGAACTGCCGGTTCACAGGCCACACGCGGCCCACTCATCCTACTACATATAGATCAACCTGGGACACCTGGGTAAGCCTTCGCGGAACCCATGATTGGGCATTTTTATTCCTGCGCACATAATAGAAGGTAGAGATAATTCTTTCGTGGTTCCATTTTCCACAGTAACAAGACTCCATACGCCATAATCTTCTCCGTCATAAGTTTTCCCCGAAAACGGAGAGGGGCGGTACTGTGTATCGAATATTTCTTTTACGATAGTCATAGCCCTTTGGGCATGACCGATCGATATGATACCGATAATATTTATTGCAATTCCAGTAAAAGATATTACAAGAAGAAATGCTTCGAGTCTATTTGAAGGGATAAATGCCTGTGCAGTGGATGAATTCTTTGTATCAGCGATTGCCTGAAGCGTAAGGCCATATGCCGTATAGAGAAATCCATGAATCACCAGGATTAACGATAGCCGGTTGTCTATATTATCACCCTCGCGTTTGACATATTCGCGAAACACATTATATATTTTTATCTGATCATCCACTGACAGATGGCCCGCAGGAGATACTTTCGTCGCAGGGGATCCGTTCGTTACTGGTGTTGGTCTCTTTGAGAACCAATTAAACATTGTCAGTTAAGCTCCAATGGTGGGCACTGACCGCGCCTGATCGCCGGGAACGCCACCAGCGCCAGCCCATACAGCACCGCCGCCCCCAACAGCACGCGGCTGAACCCCGCCTCCCGCGCCAGCAGGTTCGCCGCCGGCGTCGCCACCACGGAGAACGCCCCGTTCAGCGCCCAGGCCCAGGGCAGCAGCGCGCCGCTCCCCGTCCGCTCCAGCCCCAGCGGGAACGGCAGGCCCAGCGCCAGCGACGCCGGCGCCAGCACCGCCAGCACCAGCGCCGCCCGCGCCGCCCACGGCAACCCGAGCGTTGCCAGGATCGCCGGCTCCAGCCCCACCGTCACCGCCACGCACCACGCCGCCACTACCAGGCACGCCGCCGCCGCCGCCAGCCGCGCCCGGTGCGCCAGCCGGTCCGCCACCATCGCGCCGAGTCCGGAGAACACCAGCATCCCAGTCAGCACCAGGGCAAACCCAGAGGTCCGGTCGTTCAGCCAGAAGCTCGCCCGCTCGATCAGGGCGATCTCGATGAACAGGAACCCCAGCCCGAGCGCCGGGAAATACAGCACCGCGCGCAGCCCCACGCCGCCCAGCGAGACGCGCCCGGGCGCCAGCAGAGGCACCAGCAGCACCAGCAACGCGATCAGACCCGCCTGCGCCAGCACCGCCAGGTTCACCAGCGCGCCGATCTCCGCCTGCGGCAGTATTTCCAGCCGCTGCAGAATGGTGCCGAGCTGGTCCAGCCGCAGCACCGCGTAGAAGAACGGCCGGTCCAGCGTCACCGGCGACAGGCTGAACGCCGCGGCGGAGGGCGTCGGCTGGCCTGCCAGCACTGCCCCCGCCTCGTCGGCGATCGAGTCCGCCGGGCCGCCCTGTTCCACCTCGCCGCTGACGAAGGACACCGCCGGCAGGTCGTTGTAGATCCCCGCCCGCGCCGCTGCGACATCGATGCCCGGATACCACGACACATCGAACGACCGGTCGTCGGCGAACGTCCGCAGCGTGGCCACACGCCCCGCGTCCCAGGGGTGGTTGGACAGCAGCACCCGCACGCCCCAGGCCGAGCGATACACCACGACATGCGCCGCCGGGTCCGCGATCCCCGCGGCCAGCAAGGCCGCCCGCGCCGTCGCCAGCATGCGCAGAGCATACACCGGGAAGTCCCGGATCGAGACCGGGACCGACACGATCCCGCCCGGCGCCAGCGCGCCCAGCGCCGTGGTCAGCGCCTCCACCGTGAAGGCACTGACGTTCGCGTCGGTCGCGTCCAGAAAGTCGGCCGACAAATCAATGATGTCGTATGGCCCGCCGTCGCGCGCCGCCGCCACCGGCCCCTCGCCGCCGATCCGCACCCGCTTGTCGGCGCGCCATGCGGGCGACGGTCCCAGCCCGTCGCGCAGCGCGTCGCGCAGCACGGGCTCCGGTTCCAACACCCGGACATCGGCAGCGCCCAGCGCGAGCGCCTCCGCGATCCGGAACCCGCCCGAGGCGCCGGCCAGCAGCACCCGCGTGTGCGGGATCAGCTCATACGGCGCCGCATCCAGCGCCGCACGGGCATAGCCCACGTCCAGAGCGCCCGGTTTGGGCAGCGCCGCAATCCTGTTGCCGTCGCGGTACAGGCCGAAGGTCTGCGGCGGCCCTGCCACACCCAGCAGGCCGGCGTTGTTTGAAACATCGGTGTCCACGCGCTCGGTGAAGTCGTCGAGCAGCAGGTAGTCGCCGCGTGGCAGCAGCACCTGCGCTACGATCTTTGCATCCGGCGTGTGCAGTGGGGCGTAGATCGCCTTGAAGTCGTTGAATGTCGCCTGGCTGCCCAGCACCAGCAGCGCCTCGGCCGCCAGCAGTGCCATGCCAGCAGCGGCGGCGCCCGCCCACCGCTGCCGGCCGCGAGAGACCCACGCGCTAGCGGCCAAAGGCACCAGCAACACCGGCACCAGATAAAACGCGTGGACCACATGCATCGCGGCCAGGATCAGCGCGGCGCCGGCGCCGGCGCCCGTTAGGTCGAAGCCGTAGACCAGGCCGATCCGGGATGCGTTCAGCACGAAGCTGAGGCTGACGAACACGCCCGCCAGGAAAAAGAACGGCAGCAGCGCTGCGTAGTAGCCGGCGATGTTCCCGAGTTGTGGGACCCAGGTTGCGGTATTCTGCAGTTGCAGCGGATTGAACGGATTTATTGTGGTCAGATAGAACCCGCCGGCCGCGGTGATCACCAGAAGCACGGGCAGCCAGGTGAGCAGCAACGGTCCTCGGCGGGCGAAGGCGTCGCGGAATAGCGTCAGCAGGACGCCGCTGAGCGCGAATCCTACCATGACGATGGAGATTACCCAGTAGCCGTACTCGGACCATTTCGCGACCGCGAAGTAGCGGGTCAGCGCGGTCTCGTAGCCGACGGCGGACAACGATACGAGGAACAGCGGCCAAAGCGTTGGGGGCGCTGCCCCCAAACCCCCGGCGGGGCGCTGCCCCTGCACCCCGCCAAGGGCCGACGGCCCTTGGAACCCCGGACTGGCGGAGTGGAGAGCCGCTCGAACGGCTTCGTCGCTCATGGCCCCCTCTCCACTCCGCCAAACTGACGCGGGTCCAGGGGCCGCTGGCTCCTGGCGGGGGTGCAGGGGGCGGCGCCCCCTGCCGGGGTCTGGGGCGGAGCCCCAGCGCTCACGGCCAAACCCAACGCTTGATAAACGCAGTCATCTCCGCGTTGAACCGCGCGGCATCATCGACAAACAGCGCGTGCCCAGCATCATAATAGACATCGGTCTCCGTATTAGGCCGATTGCGAGCCAGGTTCTCCGCCTGCCCGGCCAGCCTGGGCCGCACCACATACAGCACCGGCTTACTGGTTGCATAAATCGCCTCACGCCAATAGCTCCGAGGCACGCCATAGTTCAGCAACGCGCGGCTGGCGGGCTCCGGCGTGCGCAAGGCGGCCATGGTCAGCCGTTCGAGATAGGCCTCCCCGGGCGAGTGCATGAACATAGACCGAACGAACCGCTCCAAGTAGACCGGATGCGGCAGCCTCGGACCAGGCTTGCGCGGGCGCACCGGAACAGGCGCAGGCTCCTCGCCCACAGAGTTATCAACCAGCACCAGCCCCGCGATCTGGCGGTCGCCGAACCTGTGCACATAGGCCAGCGTGTCGAGCACACCGAGCGACCAGCCGGTCACCAAAACGGGCGCAGGCCCAAGGTGACCGATCAACTCGGCGATGTCTTCGCCGCGCCGCTGCGGCTCGTAGCCAGTCGCCGCCACTTCGGAGTCGCCCTGGCCGCGCGGGTCGAAGGCCACCACGTGATAGCGTCCCGCAAGGGCCTCGATCTGCGGCCCCCAGATCCATGCCGGCATGGTCCAGCCCGGCACGAAGACGATCACGTGGGCCGTGGGCGGCCCGGCCTCCAGATAATGCAGCCGCACGCCGTCGCTGGTGGTGAAGAACCGGCTTTGCGCCGCCAGGTCGTCTCGTGCAAGCGCCGAACGCCCCGCAAACAACAGGGCGACGGCGAGGAAACCGAGTCGAATGTGTCGCATTCCGGTAGAACACCGGTCCGCGCCGCGTCGTGTCAACTATTCTGGCGCAAGCCCGCCGCGCGGCGCCATAGTCGGTCCGGTTGGGTGAAGGCGGTGGGCACATGACGGACACCTACGCGACACTGACGATCGAACAGCCGCAGCCCGGGACGGCTCTCGTCACGCTGAACCGGCCGGAGGCGGCGAACGCGCTGAACACGCGGATGGCGCTCGACCTGCACGCGGTGTTCGACGGCTTGGCAGCCGAGCCGAACCGCCACCGCTGCGTCATCGTCACGGGCGCGGGGGCGCGCGCGTTCTGCGCCGGCGGCGACCTGAAGGAGCGCAACGGCATGACCGACGCGCGGTGGCAGGACCAGCACCTGATCTTCGAGCGTGCCATCCGCGCGATCATCCAATGCCCGGTGCCGGTGATCGCGGCGGTGAACGGCGCTGCTTTCGCCGGCGGGCTGGAGATCGCGCTGGCCGCCGATTTTATTTACGCTGCCGGTCACGCCCGTTTTGCGATGACCGAAGTAACGTTGGGCATAATGCCTGGCTTGGGCGGAACGCAGACCTTGGCGCGCGCGGCGGGGGCACGACGCGCCAAGGAAATCATTTTAACCGGCCGTGCGTTCACGGTCCGAGAAGCGCACAAGTGGGGCATCGTCAACCAGGTCTGCGCGGCGGGCAGCCTGATGATGGAAGCGCTGGGGACGGCGGCCACGATCGCGGCCAATGCGCCTATCGCGGCACGGCAGATCAAGCAGTCGGTCGACCGCGGGATGAACATGGATCTCGGCAGCGGCATGATGTTCGAAATCGAGGCCTACAATCGAACGGTGCCGAGCGAGGACCGCCGGGAGGGTATCCGCGCCTTCAACGAGAAACGAAAGCCCGTGTTCCGGGGACATTGAACAGTTGCGCACCGACGGCGAACAGCCGAAGTCGGCCGCGTTTGCGACGCGAAGCCGGATCGAGTTGACGTGATTGAAACGAAAGCCTTGTCGAATAGCCAGTTGAGCACGACCGCATTGTGCGCGTCGGAAGGAAACGAAGTCGGAACGGCATGGGTGACCTAAGGACCTTCGAACCGGACGCCGGCCGGTTGTTCGATCCGGGTTCGCTGGGCGCGATCCTCGCAGACAGCAAGGTCATCGCGTTCGCGGCCATCCGGGACGGCCGTGTCATCTTTGCCAATCCTGCGTTTGGCGCCCTGTTCGGGCGCCGACAGACACTCGCCGGACTCGCGCTGCGGCATCTCTTTGCTCCGTATGACCGCGCCCGGCTGGCCGACGCCCTGACCGTCACAGAGCGTTCGTCGGAGATCTTCGCCGGCCGGGCCGTGCGGGAGGACGGCTCTTCGTTCGAGATCGAGCTGCGGCTGGCCTTCGAGTCGATCGACGGTCAGCCTACCGTCGTGGTGTTTGCCGGCGACATCACCCAGCGGAACCGATCCGAGACCCAACTGAGCTGCCTCGCCTATTCGGACTGGCTGACCGGATTGCCGAACCGTGCCTTTCTGGCGGATTGCCTGGGACAAACAATGCGTACGGCGCGGCGGGAAGACCATAGCTTCGCCGTGCTGGTGGCGGACCTGGACGGCTTCAAAGCGGTCAACGACACCTGGGGCCACGCCATGGGCGACACGGTGTTAAAGCTTGTGGCGCAGCGGTTTCTGTCCTGCATGCGCAAAAGCGACACGCTGGCCAGGCTCGGCGGGGATGAGTTCGGCGTGCTGGTAACCCGCCTGCGAAGCGCCGAGGACGCCGAGCGCATCGCTGGGCGGCTGGTGCGGGTTGCGCAACGCCCGATCGAGGTCGGCGGCCATGACGTGCGCGTCGGAACCAGCGTCGGGATCTCGATGTTTCCAGATCACGCAACGTCCGTCGATACGCTGATTGCGGCGGCCGACAGCGCGCTTTACCGCGCCAAACGGGAACGACGAAGTTGTTATCGGCTGGCCGCGCCGCTGTGCGAATCGGAGACCACTTCGCTGCCGCTGATATGCTGGAGCGAAGCTCACGAGGTTGGCATCAAGGAAATCGACGAGCAGCATGTCCAACTGGCGTCTCAGATCAACGAGTTCGCCGATGCGCTGAAAAACGGCCACCTGCGCAACGATACCGCTGGCAAGCTTGCCGGGATCGTCCGCCTGGCCGAGTTCCATTTCGCGACCGAGGAACGCCTGATGGCCGCTTATGGGTTCGAAGATTCGGTTTTGCATCGAGCGACGCATTCCCGACTGCTCGACGATATCCGCACGCTGGCGGCGGAGCGCGATTTTCGCAGCGTAAGTCTCACGACGCGCTATCTGCAGGAATGGCTGCTGCGCCACATAGACGGCATGGACAAGCAACTCGGACGTGCGCTGCGACGCCGTGGCGTGCGGTGACTGCGGAGTCCGGCGGCAAATTTTCGAACCGGCCGCGTCGGAGCCCGGCGTGGTATGAAGCCCTTCAGCGCAGATCGCCGCCGCATGCGCCACTCTCCTCAAGCCAGCAGCGAGCTGGCGTCTCGCGAGCCACCGCCCGAACGGGCGGCAACCAGTTGGAGGAGACCATGAAGAAATTCACTCTCGTGCTCTTGGCCGTTCTTGGCTTGATGTCGGCGGTTCCGGGCATGGCCGGAGCGTTTAATCCGAGCCACCAGTTCTCCGCGTCGGAGTCGGGCGGCTAAAGACGTTTGGCGATCAAGGTCTGGGCTGTGGAAGAGCTGACCGCAGGAGGCAGTGTCATGAGCTTCCTGGTGGCAGTCGGAGCCTTGGCCGTTGCTGTCATCTGCTGCGCATGGTTGTCGCTATAGGCCGGCTCCCTGGTTTCCGGCGGCGTGCAAAACATGCGTTCGGCGATGCACCTCGACACGTGATTCTCCCGGCACGATCGCGGCGCAGGAGCCGATCCAGAATGGTCGGCTCCTTCTTTTTGGCCGCCGCAGCCCGCTCGCTGTTCACGTATCACCCGGCTGAGAGCGCGACTCCGCCTGCCGGCAACCGGGGAAGCACGCTTCCGCACGTTCAGCCGGCATCGCCATGCCCGACCAAGGCGCGCATCTCCGCCTCCCGGCAGATGGTGAGCTTACCCCGGTCGGCGTCGTAGGCGACCAGCCCGGTCGCGCGCCAGGTGTTCAGGATGGTGATGATGCTGCGTGGAGTCGCCCCCATCAGGTCGGCCAGATCCGCCTGGCGGAAGCGCCCTGCCAACCTGATGCCCTGGTCGGTCCGCCGGCCGTCGATCTCGGCGAGATGGAGCACCTGCCGTGCCAGCCGCACTGCCAGGGTCTCGAACGTGGCATCCTGAACCATCTCGAAGGTCCGGCGCAGCCGCGCCGAAAGCATCCGGCACAGGTTCACCCCCAGTGCGGGCGTGTCGGCGAGCACGCCGCGGAAGGTGTCGGCGCCGATGCGAAACAGGCGCACGCGGCCTTGCACGACAGCCTGGGCGGTGCGCGTGCCATCGTCGATCACCGCGATCTCGCCGAACAGGTCGCCGGTGCGGAAAACCTCGGCCATCAGTGCCTTGCTGCGCCGGTCGATCACGCCGACGCGCACGCGACCGTCTCCGCCGATGACGGCGTAGACCGAATCGCCCGGGTCGCCCTGGTCGAACAGCGTCGCACCGTCCTTCGGCTCCAGCAGCTTGCCGCCGCTCTCAAGCCGGCCGAACTGGGCTTCCGTCAGGCCATCGAATGCGCCAATTCCGGAGAGCAGTCCCATCGGCGCGCGGGGCTTAGCTGTCGGCCAGCTCTGCCGCCGCCTTGTGCGCCGCGGCTTCCTCGGCGCTGGCGATGCCGCCGTGGGCGGCCGACCAGGCGACCGGGTTCTCCAGGAAGCGGCGCACCTCGGCGAGCGCAGCCTCGCTGAAATACGGGCGGTCGCGGCAGGCCTCCAGCACGTCCCACCAGGTGCACAGATGGTGCAGCGCGACGTCCATCCGCGCCAGCGTCTCGAACGCGCCGGGGAACACGCCATAGAAGAACACCACGAACGTGTGGTTGACGATGACGCCGGCGTCGCGCAGCGCCTGGGCGAAGCGGATCTTCGACTGTCCGTCGGTGGTCAGGTCCTCGACCAGCAGGGTGCGCCGGCCCTCGGGCACGTCACCTTCGATCAGGGCGTTGCGGCCGAAGCCCTTGGGCTTCTTCCGGACATAGGCCATCGGCAGCGACATGCGGTCGGCGATCCAGGCGGCGAACGGGATGCCCGCGGTCTCGCCGCCGGCCACCACCTCGATCGTCTCCAGCCCGACGTGGCGGTTGATCTTCTCCACCGCGAGGTCGCAGATTTTGGCCCGTGCGCGCGGAAAATAGATGATGCGCCGGCAGTCGGTGTAGACTGGCGACTTCCAGCCCGAGGTGAAGGTGTACGGTTCCTCGGGGCGGAAATTCACGGCCTTGATCTCGAGCAGGATTCGCGCGGTCGCAAGCGCGGCGTCGCGGTCCCATTCGGATGCGGTGATCGGCATGGCGTGGGCCGGCTTTGCCATGGAGGCTCCCTCGATCGAACCCACTGCTGATAACCGATACGGGACGGCGGAGATAGTCCATGGGACTGACCGGACGCCATTGCGGCACGCCAACGGCTGGAGGCTGCGCCGTCTGGGTGGCGAGCTGGTTTCGGGGCGTACGCCCACAGTGGTCGTGACCTGCCAGGAGGCCGTGGCCTCCCCCGTCCGGGAGCACCTTCGCGGAGTTGAACGGGGGTTCCGGCTGCGTGTCCGGAGCTGGCACCGGGAGTCGCTTTCTGCCGCGCAGCCTGTGTCAGTGGCACTCCGCCGATACCGGACGACCCAGACCACCCGTGCCATGGTCGGTTGCGGTCAGTGTGCAGGACTGAACCGATCGCGGCAGCGCCCGCGCGAGCCACACAGCGGTATTGGTGTATTTGCAATAGAGCCAGATTGGTTCACGGTCGCCGGCGTAAGACCGCAAATCCCAGGTTTGGATGATCTGGCTGCCCTCGTAACGGTCTTCCGGAACCAGGTATTCCAGTGCTTCGCGCGGGCCGTGCGTCACCTCGATGCCGGCGAGCTGCTCGACGGGATCGCCCGACCAGACCGCCTGCCAGCCTGGCTCGGCGCCGACCTCGGGCCGGGCCGGGGCGAACGTGGCGGGGCAGGCGATCGGTACGACATCGGCCGCCTGGACCGGGGTGCCCAACGTGACGCCCTCCGCGACAAGCAAGGCAACGAAGCCGGCCGCCAGGCGCCGCCAGGGCCTCATGGAGCCGTCACGACGCTGTATCGGTCGCCGTCATCGACCTTCATGCCCTCTCCCTCCGGAAGTTTCCCTACGCCGGTCACGCCGGGTTCGCGTTCCCCGACGTAGCCGAGCTTATTCAGCATCGCGCAGCCGGTCGATCAAAGTAAAGACAAATTACAGTATATTTCCTTATAGAAACGATATACGAATATTAACCACTTCTTTTCCGCATCAGATAACTTGTATTCTTCGATGGGTCTCTCCTTCCAAAATTTACGATCCAAGCCAAGCATTACATCAAAAATTTCGGGATGGAGTGGTTTGACGGAATCAATTCTGCTCTTGCTTGCGTCCTTGCCCCAGCTTTCGACCCCCGTTTGCCGGTCAAAGTTCAGCAATACCTGCGTCGTCACCGTTCTGGCCTGAATGATAGTCTCGCCTACGGCTGTTACCAAGCATATTAAGCTCGCACCATTCGGACTCTCGGCGTGGAAGATCTCACCAATATCAAGCTTCCTAATGGCGTCACTACGATCGTCCATTTTCCGCTCTCCTTCTAATTGCGGGGTCCCGCTTCTAGCGGTAGCCTTGCAGCAGAAATGGTATCATAATTTCAACCCGTTCTGCGGCGGGTTTATCGGTGATACCCAAAACCTTCTCAGTGCATGCTAGGCAAAGCGTTCGACCGCTAACACTGCACATCCCGGTCTTGCCGTAGGTCCCACCGGTCTGACATCCATCAGAAAACCCGTCACATTTCAAATCTCCGGCTGCGGCTAGCCGAATTGCGGCCGTTCCTCCGCGGCGCTACCAGAGGCGGCCGCAACACTTCGATATTCGCGACTTTCAGATGATAATTAGCTGCCTTCGCCAAATACTCGCTGAATTATGGCATAAACGGGATCAGTTTGCCTCAGCCAGGATTTTGCCATACGCCGTACAAACCGATCAGCGTCAATTGGCCAGCCGTTCTTAGCGAGTACGTCACTTGAGCTATCTAATATCGCCTGCAACGTCGAAATATCATATACGTACATAGCTCCGCTCTTTGTGCAACATTCGTCTTGGGTTAGAACGCTTACACTCAACCCACTGCCACTATATTTCTTTGTGAGAATGTTCACATCGATCTGTAACACACTCTCGATGGTACTGAGTGGAAGATATCCAACCGCCTTTGACGTGCCAACGCCATTGAAGCTGCTGAGTATCTGTGCCCTATCGCCATCGCCAAGCCCGATCATGGTTTGGGAAGGTCCTCGATTGGATAATTGAAGTTTTTCAGGTCGTAAGGCGAAAATCTCTGTCCGTTCTCAAGTATGATTTTTGTCCCCTGTTTGTTGTACCACTGGATGTAGCAGCTTGTGCAGAGGGGATCATAGACCCCGACACCGGGTGCGCCACACTCCACGTTGCCACAGAAAAAAGCGGCCAACTGGGAACTGGCCGGCCGCGGCTGCTTCGGTCCCGTTGGGCCGGTTGCAGCGGCAGTCGTCTGCGTCAGCCCTGTCGCAGTTGATGTCAAAGCCGCCGGATTGGACGAACTTGCCACCGCGGAGGGCGAGTGACCGCTCGGGTCCGTTAGCTTGGGCGGATCGTTATGGCTGTTTGACCACCCCATCGCTTGGCCGAACGCATCCTCGAAGCGACTTGGCCGGTTGCCGGTCCATGGGGCGGGCGATGCGCCCGGTGCGGCCCGATACACAATCCGCACCGGAATCCGCACCGGATCGCCGAGCCCAGCAATCGCATCGAGTGCATGCGCCGCTCCCTCGGGTACCAGCACGCACGGCAGATGAAAGGCCTCGGGGCCACTCGGTGAGGCGGGATCGTTCTCCGGCATTGCCCTCTGGCTCCAAGTTCACGGTCTGTTCCTTACCGCGCCGGAACCGACAGTGGCAAGAAGGCCAGCACAGTCCGGAGCGGGCGCCGCCAAGCGCCTCCGCCGCGCCGGTCCGTGGTCCCCACCGCCGCCTTACGCCCCCAGCGGTGACCAGGCGGGCGCGGAGGCGTCGGTCGGGGTTCGCAGCACCTGCTCGTTGAAGCCGGTGATGTCGATCGAGGCCAACTGCGACCCGCGCCAGAACGCAAGCACACGGCCGTTCGGCGCGAAGGTGGGGCCCTCCTCCGCAAAGGACTCCGACAGGATGCGCTCGCCGGTGCCGTCCGGGTGCATCACCCCGATGGCGAAATTGCCGCTGCCGCCGCCGAACCGGGTGAACGCGATCAGGTCGCCGCGCGGCGACCATACCGGCGTTGCGTAGCGGCCGGAGCCGAAGCTGATCCGCCGTGCGCCGCCGCCGCCTGCGCTCATGACGTAGAGCTGCTGGTCCCCGCCGCGGTCCGAGTTGAACACGATCTGCGACCCGTCCGGCGAGTAGCACGGGCTGACGTCGATCGACCCCGAGCTGGTGATGTCGCGCGCGGTGTGGCTGCCGAGATCGACCGACACGATGTCCGATCCGTTGCCGCGCGCCACGGACATGATCACGCTGCCGCCGTCGGGCGAGAAGCGCGGCCCGAAGGTCATGCCGGAGAAGTCGCCCAGCACCTGCTGCCGTCCGCTGTTGAGGTCGAACAAGTACACCCGCGGCCGGCTGTTGGCGTAGCTCATGAACGCGATTTCGGGCCGCGTCGGGTGAAAGCGCGGCGTCAGCACCAGCCATGAGCCGTCGGTGAGAAAGCGGTTGTTCGCGCTGTCCTGGTCCATGATCGCCAGTCGCTTGGTGCGCCGGTCGCGCGGGCCGGTGGCCGAGACGTAGACGATGCGGGTGTCGAAATAGCCCTTCTCGCCCAGCAGCCGCTCGTAGATCACGTCGGCGATCATGTGGGCGATGCGGCGCCAGTTGCCCTCGCTGGTGGTGTAGGCGGTGCCCTGGATCTGCTTCTCCGGCAGCACGTCCCACAGCCGGAACTCGACGCGGACGCTGCCGCTGCCGGAGGTGCGCCCGGTCACCAGCGCCTGCGCGCCGACCGCCTTCCAGTTCTGGAAGTTCGGAACATCCCCGGTGGCGACGGTCTCGATCGAGGCCGCCGCGCTGATGGGTTTGAACAGCCCGGACCGCGCCAGGTCGGCGCTGACCACGCCGGCAATGTCGCGGCCTAGCGGCCCGTCGCCGAATGAGGGAATGGCGATTGGGATCGGGTCGGTGCGGGCGCGGTTGACGTCGATCACCGCGCTGGGGCCGGGACCGCCCCCGGTCGGCGGTGCGGCCTGGGCATGCACCGGCTCGCGCGCGCCGGCGGCGGCGAGCAGTGTGGAGGCCGCCGCCGTTGCGAACAGCGAACGGCGGGTGACGGCAGGCAGCATCAGGTCGGTCATGGCGTTCTCTTCCATTGCTGTGATGCTCGGGACGTGACGATCAGGGACGGAACCGGAAGGTGAAAACGCGGGTCTGGCCGAGCATTGAGGATGGCAGCGGCAGGTTGGCGCATTGCGGATCAAGCACGGCGCGGACAGCACGCTCCGAGAACACGCGCAGACGCGGGTTGCCGGCCACGCGGCCCTGGTCCTCCGGCGCAACCGCGGCCAGACGGACCGTGCCGGAGGTGTCGGTGGTGACGGTCAGCAGCACCTGCATCTTGTCCAGGTCAAGCATGCCCGCGTCGGTGGTCCAGCAGCGGCGCACGAAGTCGCCGACCGCGCCGCGCTGCCCGGCGCTCAGGCCGGCGGTGTCGTCCCGCGGACCGCCGCCGGCGGTGGCCGCGCCGCCGTGCTGCGCGGCGGTCCGGGTCTTGTCGCCCTGCTTCGCGCTGTTGCGCAGGCGTTCCAGCGTGTTGTCGAGTGCGGTGCTATCGGGCGCCGGGTTCTTGGTCGGGTTGGGCTGCGAGGTGGCGCTGGGCGGGCTGGGCGGCGGCACCACGCGCGGCGGCGGCTTTGGCAGGGGCGGCGCGGGGGCGGCCTGCGGCTTGGGCGGCGTGTGCGGGGCCGGCGGCGGCGGCTTGACCGGGGACGGTGCCGGCGTGGGCTCCGGGGGCGGTTGCTGCGTGGGGGGCGCGGGCTTGGGCGGGCTCGGTACAGCAGGCGCCGGCCGGGGTGGCGGCGGAGGCGGTGGCGGTAGCGGTGGCGTGGGCAGCGGCGGCTCGGGCGAGGTCGGCTCCGGCGTCGGCTTCGGCGACGGCGAGGGGGCCTGCGCCTGGCCCGGCGTCGGACCCTTTTGCGAGGACTGCGTGCCCTCGAACACCATCGCCACTTCGGTCTCCGGCGGCTCCTCCGGCGGGGTCACGAGCATCGGCAGGCCGAAGATCAGGACCACGAGCAGCACAACATGAAGCGCGACCGAAAGCGCCGCGCCGCGCCGTAACCCCGGGCTTATCCCGGTGTCGCGGCGGGTTCGCTGCCCGCTGATGCCGAGGAAGATGCGCTGCAGCACGGAGGCTGCCTTCAACCCTTCGGCCGGGCGCTGCCGCTGCCCGAGGGCGCGTTAACCGGGGCGGGTGCGGCGCCTGCCGGCTTGCCACCGGTCCGGGCCGCCGGCTGCCCAACCCCCTGGGCAGCCCCTTGCGCTGTCGAGGGCGAGCCCTCGGCGAGCAGCGCGACCTTGGTGAAGCCGCCGCTGGTGATGGTGCTCATCACGGCCATGATCCGCCCATAAGCCAGGTCCTTGTCGCCGCGCACGAAGATGCGCCGGTCCTGGTTGTTCTCCGCGATCGCCTGCAGCTTGCTCACCAGCGCGTCCAACTCCAGCTTCTGGTCCTGCAGAAAGATGTCGCCCTGCGCGTTGATCGTGACCGTCAGCGGCTCGCTGTCGCTGTTCACCGGCTGCGCATTGGTCTTCGGCAGATCGACCGACACGCCGGAGGTCATCAGCGGCGCCGTCACCATGAAGATGATCAGCAGCACCAGCATCACGTCCACCATCGGCGTGACGTTGATCTCGGCGAGCGGGCGGTAGCGCCCGCGTCTCTTGCCGGCGAGCGGAGCGGGCATGGCTCAGGCCTTCTCCTCGCTCTGCCGCGACAGGATGGCGCTGAACTCCGAGCCGAACGATTCCAGCCGGCTGGCGAAGCGGGCGAGCGCTGTGCTGATCTGATTGTAGGCGATCACCGCCGGGATGGCGGCAACCAGGCCGATGGCGGTGGCGAACAGCGCTTCGGCGATGCCCGGCGCGACGACGGCGAGGTTGGTGTTGTGCATGGCGGCGATCGCCGAAAAGCTGTGCATGATGCCCCAGACCGTGCCGAACAGGCCGACGAACGGGGCGGTGGCGCCGACCGAGGCCAGGAACACCATCCAGCGCTCCAGCCGGTCCATTTCGCGCTGCACCGTTACGGTGATGGCCCGATCGACGCGCTCGTTCACGCTGGTGCGCGCGATGTCGGCGCCGGAGACGCGCAGGCTGCGCCGCCACTCGCCCATCGCCGCGGCGAACACCGAGGCCATCGGGTGCCCGGGCTGGCTGCCTTCCTGGTCGTAAAGTTCCTCCAGGCTGCCGCCGGACCAGAACCGGTCCTCGAACCCGTCGGCTTCCTTGTTCACCTTGCGCAGGCTGGACCACTTCTCGAACACCACGGCCCAGACCCAGACACTGGCGGCGAGCAGGCCGAGCATCACCATCTTCACCACGATGTCGGCCTGGACAAACAGGCTCCAGAGCGACAAGTCGCCGCCTGCCGCGCCCAGGTTCACCGCATCGACTGCCCGATCCACCGCATACCCCTCTTAGCAACGCCCCCGTTTAGGCCGGGCGCGTGTCAGACCCCTCCGAGGCCGGCCGCGGGGCCAGCATCGTCTCCAAAGCCTGCCGCAACACGGGCGGCAGTCGGGCCGGTTTCTCCCCGCCCGGCTTTACGCAGGCAAGCCTTACCCTCAGAACGGCACAGGAACCCGCTTCCCCCTGGACGTCCTGGCGCAGCGCCACGGACGCCCCGCCGATCGCGAGCGCCTCTGTTACCACGGTGAGCGAGTCGTCGAGCCGCGCGGGACGCAGATAGTCCACTTCGACTCGCCGCACCACGAACAACAGGCCGAAGCGGTCCGCCATCACGGCATGCGGGAATCCCAGTGCGCGCAAAGCTTCGGTGCGGGCGCGCTCGGCAAAGCGCAGGTAGTTGGCGTAGTAGACGACGCCCCCGGCGTCCGTGTCCTCGTAGTAGACGCCCAGCGTGTGGCGGTGCAGCACGGCTTTGCCGGTGGCGTTTGCGCGATCCGTCATCCTTCCTCCCGCAGCAGGTCGAGTTGGTCCGGCTGGCGCGGCGGTGGGGCCAGGTTCAGGTGGCGCCAGCCCGGCTCGCCGAGCATCCGGCCGCGGCTGGTGCGCAGCACCAGGCCCTCCTGGATCAGGAACGGCTCGATCACGTCTTCGAGCGTGTCGCGCGCCTCGGCCAGCGCAGCGGCGAGCGTCTCGACGCCGACCGGGCCGCCGGCATGGTGCTCCGCGATCCGGCGGAGGTAGCGCCGGTCCATGGCGTCCAGGCCGAGCCGGTCCACCTCCAGCCGGGTCAGCGCGGCGTCGGCGTCGGCGCGGTCCACCGGATCGGTGCCGGCCACGGAGGCGAAGTCGCGCACCCGGCGGAGCAGCCGCCCGGCAATGCGCGGCGTGCCGCGGGAGCGGCGGGCGATCTCGGTGGCGCCCTGCCCGGTCAGGGCCAGGCCCAGCTTGGCGGCGCCGCGGCGGACGATCAGTTCCAGTTCCTCCGGGGTGTAGAAGATCAGGCGCAGCGGGATGCCGAACCGGTCGCGCAGCGGGGTGGCGAGCAGCCCGGCGCGGGTGGTTGCGCCGACCAGCGTGAACGGCGGGAGATCAATCCGGACGCTGCGTGCTGCCGGGCCTTCGCCGATGATCAGGTCTAGCTGGAAGTCCTCCATCGCGGGGTACAGCACTTCCTCGATCGCCGGCTGCAGGCGGTGGATCTCGTCGATGAACAAGACATCCCTGGGCTGAAGGTTTGTCAGGATCGCGGCAAGGTCGCCGGCGCGCTGGATCACCGGGCCGGACGTGGCCCTGAAGCCGACCCCCAGCTCGCGGGCGACGATCTGTGCCAGGGTGGTTTTGCCGAGCCCGGGCGGGCCGTGCAGCAGCACGTGGTCGAGCGCCTCGCCGCGGGCGCGGGCGGCCTGGATGAAGACCGCCAGGTTTTCGCGGGTGGCGGCCTGGCCGATGAACTCGGCCAGCGTCTGCGGGCGGAGCGAGGTCTCCGCCGCGTCTTCCTCGCGCCGGGCGGCCGAGACGGTGCGGTCTTCGCTTGGGGCGGCGGGCGGGGTGGTCACGGGGTGAGGACCGCTGCAAGGCGCGTTTCGTAGATCGCCCGGGCAATGCGCGTTGGGGGAACAGCCGCTTGGGCAACGGACGCTCGGGCTGCAAACGTAGGGTGGATAAGCGTAGCGCCATCCACCGCAGTCGTGGTGCCCGGCCGCCGGCGATGGTGGATGACACTTCGCTTATCCACCCTACGCTCCTGACGCGTCATGTGGCGGGCGCCTTTTGGGCAAGCTCTTTCAATGCGTCACGGATCACCGCATCCAGCTTCGCAGCCTCGCCCAGCGTTTCGATCACGCGGGCGATCACCGGCGCCACCTCCGGGCGGCGGTAGCCGAGGTTCACCAGCGCCGAAGCCGCATCGTCGGCCACGCTGGGCGGACGGGCGCCTTGCGCCGGGACGTAGCTGGCCCCGGTTGGCATCGCGCCGGCCTTGTCGCGCAGCTCTGTCAGCAGCCGCACAGCGAGCCGGGCGCCAACGCCTGGCGCGCGCGTCAGGCTGGCGCGGTCGCCGGCCGCGATCGCGCCGATCAGGTCGCGGGGCGACAGCGCGGACAGCACCGACAGCGCCACCTTTGAGCCGACGCCCTGGACCGTGGTGAGCAGCCGGAACCAGTCGCGCTCCGCCGACTCCGCGAAGCCATACAGCACGATCGCGTCCTCGCGCACCTGCGTTTCGATCAGCAGGCGCGCGGCGGCCGGCGGGGCGGGCAGGGAGGCCAGCGTGCGGGTGGAGGCGTGCACCAGGTAGCCGACGCCGTTCACGTCAATGACGCAGGAGCCGTCGGCCACCTGATCGACCCGGCCGGTGAGCAGCGCGATCATGCCATCCGCCGTGCGGCCGCATAGACCAGCCGGCTGGCGCGGTGGTGCGCGTGGCAGATCGCCACCGCCAGCGCGTCGGCGGCATCCGCGCGGCGGATCGAGGCGCCGGGCAGCAGGCGGCGGACCATCATCTGCACTTGCTCCTTGGCCGCGCCGCCGGTGCCGACCACCGACAGCTTGACCGACTTGGCGCCATACTCGGTGACGGGGATGCCGGCCAGCGCCGGGGCGAGCAGGGCTACGCCCCGCGCATAGCCGAGCTTCAGCGTGGCGGTGCCGTTGCGGTTCACATAGGTCTCCTCGACCGCCGCCTCGGCCGGGCGGTGGGTGGCGAGCAAGGCGGCGAGCGCGTCGTGCAGCACCTTCAGGCGCTCCGAGACCGGGGCGGCGCTGTCGGTGGCGATGACGCCGTCCCCGATGTGGCGCAGCCGGTTGCCATCGGCCTCGATGATGCCCCAGCCGGTGAAGCGCAGGCCCGGGTCGATGCCGAGCAGCCTGACCATCCGCGAATCGGTTCCTGTTCCTGTCTTGTGCCGGTATACGCCGGGTGGGGGCTGGGCGCAGCAGGGGGATGGAGATTGGAGCTGGGGTCTGCGGTGGCGATCCATGATCCGCTCAGGGCGGCCTGATCTTCGGATGATCTTCAGCCCGCCGGCCCCATTTAAATCTGGCGCTGGCGTTCGCTGTTTGCTCTTGTTCTTCTCAAGGCCATGATTTACCGGCCATGAACCTATCGGAGTTTACCATGAAGCATCGGAAGTTGGCCTCGGGCCGCCCCGTGCGGCATGGACTCGCACTCAAGACCGCGCCACTGCGCGCGGTTGGCGACGAAGCGCCTAGCTATATCGCTAACGAAAGAGCCTGGCCGCGGCGCATGTATGCAATCGCATTCGACCTGGATACCGACACTCTGGAGCGCACGTACGGAAAAGCGTCCTGGCGAAATGCCTACGAGGACATCCGTCGGGTGCTTGCCAGCCATAACTTATCGCCAGCAGGGAAGAGTCTACTTCGGGGATGCTGATAAGGTCGATCCTGTCCGCTGCGTCCTGGCCGTGCAGGACCTCACGCGTCAATTCGCCTGGTTCGCTGCGTCCGTCAGTGACATCCGGATGCTTCGGACGCCGCATCCATCCGCCAGAGGTTGATTGGTCATTGCCACGCCGCTTCCAGCGCGGTATAGAACGAAGGGTGAACAACGAGTCACAGGGCATGCCAGAGAACGATCCAAATGCCTTCCGCCTGCCCTGCGTCTTGGTGCCCGAGGGCGCAGCGCGTCCGCTCGATGCGATTTCACGGCTAAGCGATCCGGTGCGAATCCCGGTCCGGCTGGTGTATCGCGCCGCATTCGGAGAGGCCGGCGCGCAGAACCGCAGCCGGCTGGCCCAATCCGACCGGGCGGCGGCGGCGGCCAGCCAGGCGACATGGCCGCCGCCCATCAGTGGACCCACACGCAGCGGCGGCGATCATCGCTGGCGGGAGGCCAGCGGTATCACGGCGCCTGATGGCGACACGCGCCGGGCTGATCGGGCGGCGCAACACGATCAGCCCGGCGCCCGATCGGACGCAGACAGCGACCAGCGGCCATCGCGCGGCACAGCGGACACCGGCCCGGGCAGTACGACACGCGAATACGCCGCCGATATCCGGTCGCTGCGCGATACGAAGGGGGCGTTCATCGGCGTGAACCAGGAATGCGTTGCCTTGGTGCGGGAATTGACCAACGCGCCGCGCTCGACGACATGGCGCGCGGGCTCGACTGCTCGCGGCAACCAAACCCTGCAACCGGGCATGGCGATTGCGACGTTCGACGCCGACGGCCACTATAGCGGGCATACGGCGATTTATCTCGGCCAGGACGCGACCGGCATTTTCGCTTATGACCAGTGGCGGGGCCATGCTCCCTCCGTCCGTCACATCGCTTTCCGGCAGGGCAGGGGAACCAAGGTCGATGACGGCGACCAATACAGCGTCGTGACTGCGCCATGAGGCCTCGGTCGCACCTGGCGGCTGGTCTGGCCGGCTGGCTGATTGCGGGCGGAGGCCTGTCGGGGGCGGCGGTCCAGGCAGCCGATGGTGCACCGACCGCCTGCCCGGCCACCTTTACCCCGCCTCGGACCCAGTTCGCCGCCGAGCCCGGGTGGCAGGCGGTCTGGTCGGGCGATCCCGTCGAGCAGCTCGCCGGCATCGAGGTGACACACGGCCCGCGCGAGGCGCTGGAGTACCTGGTTCCGGAAGACCGTTACGAGGGCAGCCAGATCATCCAGACCTGGGATTTGCGGTCCTATGCTGCGGATCCGGAGCCCATTTGGCTCCATTGTAAATACACGAATACTGCGGTATTACTTGCCCGGGCTCTGCCGCGATCGGTCGGGTCCTGCACGCTGACCGCGACCGACAATGGCAGCGGCGGCCTCGGCCGCCCGACATCGGCGGAATGCCGCTGATCGCCCGGCGGGGGCCTGGTCAGGGACCGGCCTTCCTGGCGATATCACACTTGCAGAACGTTCGGCTTGTGGCAGGGGATCGGTAGCGCCTCGCACGACGTGCTTCTGCTCCAGGAGCCAAGGACAAACCCTTGTGAGGGGAAGGCATCGCCGGCATATTTTTGGACGGACGGCATCGCGAACCGGCTGCCGTGAAGTCCCCCAGCCGAGTTGGCCTTAATTTTCCATCAAGCCGGCGACCGCAATCTCGCCGTCGGTTATATAGTGGTTGACGCGCTTCGTCGCCACGCAGTCTCCTGCGCGATGCAGGGAAATGTCCCCGATCAGGCGGCGTTCTTTCAATACATCAACGATGTAGTCGCGCTCGGCGTTTGTATCCGAATCGGTGGCGTGGGTGACCTGGAACGTCAGTCGCGTCAGGGAAAAGCCGGTGTCCCTGGTGCCGGCCCCAACCCATAGCACGCGTTCGTCGTCTGGTGGTTTGTCCGCGTTCAACCAGAAGCCGGCTGTTGTCACGTCGTCCTGGGCGTGGGCGAGGCTCAGCGCCCAGAAGCGGATGTGGTGGCGCTTGCGTGGGCTGTCGTTGATCGGCTGCTGGAAGCCGACATCCTGGCCTCGTCCAAACAGATAGAGGGTGCTGAACGGCGCGGTGGGGTAAGGCGTGTTGCGGACGAACGCCCGGATCATGCGCCACGAACTGGTCGCACCCAACCGATCCGCCGTGGACCAGCCTGCCGTTGCAAAAGCAGCGTGAAGCTGCTGGAGCGTGCCGATCAGCGCGATATTCACCGGGTCGCCGGGCAACCCGTCCGCGGTGGTCGTGAAGCTGGGGATATGTTGCCGCTGGAGAATTTTCAGGCCCATGCGGACCACGCGCGGCAGAATGACATAGGCCGCCACGCCGTAAGTCAGGCTCACAGCCAGAATCCATGGCAGTCTGCTGTCCGCGGTCTCGAACACCACGAAGACGATGAGCCAGACGCTGAAGACGCCCAGACACAGGATCAGCAAGCGGCGCAAGAAGCGTGTCAGCAGTCTCACGGTCTGCGTGCCCTATGGAACGTCAACGGCGTGACCGTCGCCGGCCTGAGTCGATCGGTGAGACCGTTGTGCATGGCGGCCGACGTTGTGCCTCTTTCGCTGGCGTTGGTTGGTTCGGGCACTGCGGCGCCCGGCTCCGACGACCGCCGCGGATCGCAGATGCCCGTCGGAACGAGCCGCAGTGTGACACGCTGCGCCCCGACAGGCGAGCGCGGGTGCGATGGGGTCAGACCGGCGGGGGCTTCACCTCATGGTTGCCGGCTCCGTTGTTGGCGACCAACCAGTAGACGATCCCGAGCGACAGGATCGCGCCAGCCAGCGCGAGCATCCCGGAGACATCGACGCTCGATACGTCTGCCACGATGAACCTGCGCACCGTGGCCAGCATCGCGATCAGGATGATCGATCGGACCCGCACGACGTTTTCGGCGGAGGTCTTCACGATCACCAGGGAGCGCTTGAATTCCAGGGCGATCAGGATGGTGAAGATGATGCCGAAGACGTTCTGAAAGATGACATGCTCGGAGACTCCTTCCGACGCCCAGACGAATGAGACCAGCAGGGTCTCCACCAGGTGCCATACGCCGCCGATTACGATCGCCACGATGGCGAGCGTGATGACGGCCATCACCACATGCTCGAAATGCTCGTAGACGTTGTTTTGTCTTATCGTATCCAGCAGGTCTTTCATCATCGCTCCAAGCGGCGAGGTAGCCGACGTCATTGGCCGGATGATAGCCGATCCGTTCCGGACGGGGAACCGCCGGCGCTACAGAGCCTTTGTGCAGCAAAATCTCGCCTCCAAGCCGACCGGCGTCCTACTCCGGCTTAGGTGGCCATGGAGTGTCTGGTCCCGTAGGGGCGTTTGCGGCGGGCGAGCCTTGCGCGAGCAGCGCATTAAGTGTTTGTTGCCGCTGTATGTCCCTAATCATACGCTCCTGCGAGACGGCATTCGGATTGTAAACGCGCCCGATATCATCGGTTCGTAGAGTATCCCCAATGCCTATATCTTCTGCCATTGCAATCAGTAGCTTTCGCAGGCGCTCTTCCAAGACATGTGGCGGCATCGGGTTTACACTAAAAATTAGAAATAGCTCCGCCCACGCCTCTCTGACCCTACGCGACTCACTGAATACGACATCAATCAGGTTAAGTGCTCTGACGCCGGCTTCGGAGTAAATCGCTGCCCTCTCTTGCATTAGCATCGCAAAAACATGAAGCTTATTTTTCTGGCGCTCTTGGGCGCGCTCGGAGTCGCGACGTAACGACTCTGCAAGCTTTGCAGCAGCCCTTGGCGCTTGCCATGTAGCAAAAACCGCTAGTGCCGTCGCAATAGCACTGAAGACTGCTGGCACGATATTCAGAAAATCATTCATATTCGGATCTTGGCGTGAACGGTGGGAGGTCCCTTAGCTTGACAAATCTAACATTCATAGGTCCGCGCTGCGTTTCAACGCGAATGAATTTCATAGAGGCAAAATCTCGCGGCATTTGAAAATTGAGATCTTCGTCTTCGCCTTGCGGCCCCGTTGAACCTCCTTGAATAAGGACTACATTAGGAGGACTTTTCATCGCAAGTGTAACCGAAATCGTATCACGTTCTGATTCAGAGTATTTTCCATCCAACACGAAGCCGGACGGGTCTGCGCCAACGATTTGCCCGCTTATAAAGACGAGCATAGCGAATCCTTGTCCTTGCTTACCGGACAGATAGGCCAAGTAAAAGCCATCGATTGTCCCGCTCATGCGTGGCGCCTTGGAATCATCGCGACCCAATTTGAATCTTCGGCCAAGGTCGACCAACGCTGCGTCCGCGAAGCCGCGATTGATCCTCGCTCAGTGGTGCGGCAAAGAATTCCCTGATCATGCTGTGCGGTATCCCCTCGATGGCCAGAAACGCACGGATGCGGATCGTTTAGGCGTCATCCGACCGCCACGCCACCGAAGTCCGACTTGCTCGCGCCGCCGTCTGACCGGTCCTGCACCTTGCTTGCCGCCGACCGTGCTTAAACGCCCTCAAAACGGTCAAACCGACCAACCCTCCAACCCCTCCAAAAACCGAGCCGCCTCCCCCCGGATCGCCGCCTGCTTCCCCCCATCCATCGCCGCCCAACTCCGCAGCGGCAGCGCCATCCGCGGGTTCCCCGCAAACCGCTCGGCATGTCGCGCCACAAAATCCCAATAGAGGAAATTGAACGGACAAGCCCGCTCCCCCACCACCGCCTTCACGTCATACGCGCACCCGCGGCAATAGTCCGACATGCGCGAAATATACGCCCCCGAAGCGGCATAAGGCTTCGACCCCACCACCCCGCCATCCGCGTACAGCGCCATCCCCCGAGTATTCGGCATCTCCACCCACTGATACGCATCGGCATAAACCGCCAAGTACCACTCATCCACAAAATCCGGATGCACCCCCGCCAGCAGAGCAAAATTCCCCGTCACCATCAGCCGCTGAATGTGGTGCGCATACGCCTCCCGCCGCGTCTGCCCCACCACCTCCCGAATGCACGCCATCTCCGTGCGTCCATCCCAATAGAACGGAGGCAGCGCCCGCGTCGCACCCAGCGCATTCAGCGCGCCGTATTCCGGCATGTACAGCCAGTAAATCCCCCGAACAAACTCCCGCCAGCCAATAATCTGGCGAACAAACCCCTCCGCCGCGTTCAACGGCACCGCCCCGGTGCGCCACGCCGCCTCCGCCGCACGGCACACCACCAACGGGTCCAACAGTCCAATATTCAGCGCCGGCGAGATCTGCGCATGAAACAACACCGGCGCATCCCGCCGCATCGCGTCCTGCCAATCGCCAAACCGCGGCAGCCGCTGCGCAACGAACGCCGCCAGCGCCGCACGCGCATCCTTCGCCGTCACCGGCAACGCGAACCCGTCCAACTCGCCGAACAGCCGCGGCAAACACGCAGGCACCATCTCCATCACCCCGCGCGTGATCGCGTCCGGCGCAAAGCGCGGCACGTCCGGCGCCACCACGCGCGAAGGCAGCCGCTTGCGGTTCTCCGCATCGAAGTTCCAGCGCCCGCCGGCCGGCTCGCCATCCTCCATCAATAACCCGGTGCGCTTGCGCATCTCGCGGTAGAAGAACTCCATCCGCAACGAGCGCCGCCCATGCGCCCACAAACGAAAGTCCCGAACTGAACACAGGAAACGATCGTCAGGCCGAATTTCGGTCTCCGCCAGCTCCGACCCCCCGCGCATCATCTGCAACACGCGCCACTCGCCGGGCTCGGTTGCGACGATCCGCTCCGGCCGCAGCCGCGCCACCGCGCGCGCCACCTCACCGGTCAGAGATTGGGTGTTCTCCGGATCATCCAGCGCGACGTAGTCCACGCGCACGCCGCGCCCGACCAGCGCATGGGCGAAATGTCGCATCGCCGACAACACCAGCACGACTTTTTTCACATGATGCGGGACGTAGGTGCATTCCTCCATCACCTCCGCCATCAACACCACGTCGCGCGCGGCATCGAGGTCGTTCAGCGCCGATATCCCGCGCGAGACCTGGTCGCCCAGGACAACCCGCAGCGTTGCGACGCTCAAAGCGGCCCGGTCACAGCCGTTCGTAGTGAACGATCGACCCGTCGGCCGCCGAGAACTGCATGCCCGCCCACACGCTGGCCATGTCGTACCAAAGCGCGAAGGTCAGGTCGCCCGACAGGTCGAACCGATGCGCGCGCACCGGCCCTCCCGCCGAGTCCAGCGTCTCGGTCCCCGCCGGAGCCACGTGCGGGTGCACAAGACCGCCGTCCTGGGTGCCGATCATCGGGACCTGCAGCAGGCGCGTGGTCCAGTAGGTGGTGGGCAGGGCGTCCTCCGGCGCGATATACGGATCGGTGCCGCTGCCGCGGACCTGCAACCCGGCCGCGCTGCGGTCCGCCGCCATCCACAGATGCCGGCCGTTGCGGTCGGTCTGGCCCTCCAGCGCGGCGATCTTCCCGCCGCGCCAGCTTTCGTGCGCCCGGTGCTTGTAGGCGACCAGCGGGATCGGCCCCAGCGAGACCCGCGCGTCCACCGTCACGCGCACGTCGAAATCCCCGTCGCCAGTGCGGGTGAACTCAACCGAATGGGTGCCGATCGGCGAGCCGTGGCGGACGATGCGGAAGCTGAGTCCGGTGGCCGGCGGCATCGGCGCCGCAGCCCCCACCCCCAATCCGCACCCTGCGGCGAGAGCCGCCAGACACAGCCTCCGCCGCCCGAGCGCTGTCCTTGCGTCGTGCATGCTTCCTCTGATGGTCGTTTCGTGACAAAGCTGGCATCGCCGGAAGGTGACGACAAGACGCTGCCGCTGTGGCAAAGTCGCCACACGAGCAGCCGGGTCCCGATAAAACGATGCGCCAGCTTCTGCTTTTGCGGCACGCCAAGTCCGCCTGGGATGATGCGAAACTGCCGGACCGCGAGCGCCCGCTCAACCCGCGCGGCCGGCGCAACGCGACCGCGCTGCGCCAGGCGATGCGGGACCTGGGCCTCGCGCCCGATGTCGTCCTCGTCTCGCCAGCAAAACGTACCAGCGAGACGCTGGAGGCGCTGGAGCCCTGGGACGAAACGCCGCTGATCGAGCCGATGGACGGGCTTTACCTGGCGACGGCGCCGCAGCTTTTCGCGGTCTTGCAGGGCGTGGCGGAGACGGTGCGCAGCGTGCTCCTGGTCGGCCACAACCCCGGGATGCACGATCTGGCGACCAGTCTTTCGGATGCCCGCGCCGCCGCCGACCAGCCCGATGCCCTGCGGCGGCTGTCCGCGGGATTTCCCACGGCGGCGCTCGCCGAGTTCGCCATAGCCGGCCCCTGGTGGCAGATCGGTCCGCGCGCCGGCCGCCTGCTGCGGTTTCTCACTCCCGCGGATTTGACCGACAGCAGGCCAGCCGACTGACCGACGCGATGGATATGGATCTGGAACTGGCCGAGACGAGCGAGGCGCAGCCGCCGGACGAACCGGCCCCGCCGGCTGCCGCGATGACGCTGGAACTCGACCTGCCCGCGGACGCAGCGTCCCGGCTGACACGGCTGCCGGCGGTTGCGCGGATGAAAACCGGCCGGTCGCGCACCAGGAAGGTGACCATCGTCTGGCACGACAGCCCGGCACGCGACCTGTCGGCCGGCGGCCTCGCGCTCGCCGAGCAACACGGCGCCTGGCGGCTGGAGCGTATCCGGCCCGGCCCGGAGCCATGGCCCCCCGGCGCCCCGCCCCCCGCGCTCGCCGAGTCCACCAGCCTGCCGGGCCTCGGCCAGCCGCTGCCGCAGCCGCTGCTGCCGGCCGTGGCGTTCGAAGGCCGCGCGCTCGACCTGTCGCTGGCCGCCGACGAAGGACCGGTCCTGCTGACCCTGCTGCGCGGCACCCTCCGCACCATCGGGCGCGAACAGCCGGCCTGCCGCCTGTTTCTGTCCGGCGCCGAGCCGGCGGTCCTGTTGCTCGCGCTTGCGCTGGCCGGGGAGTCGGGCGCGAGTGTGACGCGGGCGAGCCTGGCCGCCGAGGCGCTGGCCATGGCAATCGGCGCGCTGCCATCCGTGCGGCGTCACGGCGCGCCGACGATCAGCGAGGCTGCCTCGGTGGCCGATGCCTTCGGCGAGGCGGTCGGCCATCTCGCCGATGTGATCCTGCAGCTTGCACCCGCCGCCGCGGAGGGGACGAACGGGCCGGACACCGTGCATCACATGCGGGTTGCCGTGCGCCGGCTGCGCTCGGCCCTGGCGGTGTTCCGCCGCGCGGTGGCGTGTCCGGCGGTCGAGGCGGCAGAGGCAGGCCTGAAAGCGCTCGGCGCGCGGCTCGGCCCGACCCGCGACTGGGATGTGTTCGCCACCGAGACCGGCCCCCGGGCCGCGGCTGCGTTTCCCGGCGACAAGCGGCTGGAGCGGCTGCTTGCCGTCACGGAGCGGCGCCGGCGGGCGCACCAGGCAGCTCTGGGCGCCTTTCTGCGTGGCCCGGAGTTCCGTCGCCTCGGGGTGATGCTGGCCTGGATCGCCGCCGGCCGGTCCTGGCACGACTCCATCGGCGAGGCCGAACGGGAGGTCCTGGCCGCCCCGCTGACCGAGTTCGCCGCACGCGTGCTGAGCCGGCGGCTCAAGCGGGTGGCCGCCGCCGGGGAAGGGCTGGACGGGCTCGCGCCGGAACTGCTGCACGATGTCCGCCTGCTCGCCAAGCGGTTGCGCTATGCCGCGGAGATTTTTGCGCCGTTGTGGCCCGGCAAGGCGACCCGCCGTTTCCTGGAGCGGCTCGCGGCGTTGCAGCAGGAGCTTGGCATGTTGAACGACGGGGCCGTGGCGGCCGGGCTGCTCGACGAACTGGCCGCGGCCGGCGGCCGGCAGGCTTTCGCTGCCGGGCTGGTGCTGGGGTTTGTCGGCGCCGGCGCGGGCGCGCATCGGACCAACATTGCGCGCGCCTGGACGAAATTCCGCCGCCAGGAGCCGTTCTGGACTTGACCGCGCGCGGCCGAGTCCGGCAAGGCGCCTGAACGCCACGTCGCCAGGGATGTCTGTGTGTCGATTGGACGACCGCGCCGGATTTTCCGCTCCACGTTTCCCCGCCTGTTTCGACGCGCCGCCGCCCTGATGGCAGTCGTGTTGGGCGTGATCGGGGCCGGCCATTGGCTCGCAGGCCTCGACTGGAACCGGCCGGGCCGGGCCGGAGCGCCCGAGCGGCTCGAAGCGCCCGCGGGGCAGGTCGCCGTGGTGGACGGCGGCACGCTTCGCCTGCAGGAGAGGGTGGTCCGGCTGCTCGGCGTGACGCCGCCGCCGCGGGGCAAAATCTGCCGGCGCGGCGACGGAGCGGAGGTGGATTGTGGTGGGGCGTCGGCCGACGCCTTGGCCGCCCTGGTGCGAGGCACGTCCGTGGCCTGCGAGGTGCGGTCGGTGGACTCGATGGGCCGGCCGCTCGCCGTCTGCCGCGCCAGCGGGACCGAGTTGAACCACGCCGTGGTGGCCGCAGGCTGGGCGCGCGGCGACCGCAGCCTGCCCGGGCTGGACGGGCAGGAGGCCGAAGCGCGCAGCAAGCACCGCGGCCTGTGGGCGACCGGCGAGAGCTGGTAGCGTGTGTGCGGATCGGGGCCTCTGACCGACGCCCGCTTGACGCTATCGCGTCGTGGGAGCCCGCGTCGTCGAGAAGCCGGGCGGGGCGAGCTGCCAGGGATATCCGTGCCGGGCCTGCTCGTAGCCATAGTCGAACAGGGCACGCATATAGGCTGGGTCGAAGGATTTGCGGTGCGCTTGCTGAAAGTCTGCGCCGATATAGGCCAGCCGGAATTGCACGCCGTCGCGCCGCGTCGTTTGGAAGATTCGGATCACGTCATTCATCCCGCTGAAGTGGATCATCGTTGAGATCGAGCGGGAGGCGATCCTCAGCAGCGAGCGTTCCGTGCTCGCCCATTCGGGGTCCATGCGGGCGTTGCGGATGATGTAGGCGATCCGTTCGCGCTGGAACCCGGCCTCGCGCAAGCTGCGATCAAGTTCGAGCGCGGGTGGATACAGGAACACCTGCGACGCGGCCCCGCCATCGACGTGCATTTCCTGATACGCCCGCCCGGCAACCTTCACATCGATCATCACCGGTGGAAAAGCGCCGGGGATCGCGGCGGAGGCGAGGAGTATGCGGCGGAATAGCTCCAGCGCGCCGGGATGTCCGCTGGCGGCAATAGCGCCGATGTTCCACAGCACAGGCCGCTGCAGGTCGAGGTTGGTCGTGCCGATCAGCAGCAGCCGTCCCTTCTTATACTCGCGCGCCATGTCTTCCAGCATCTGCTCGTTCGCGTACCGGCTGATGAGGCGATAGAGAGGGGCGGTGTCGGCCAGCGCCTCGCCAAACAGAAGCGCTGAGGCGATTCGGCGAAACAGCAGAATGTCCGGCGGCGCAATGTCGGTGAAGACGTCCCGCAGCTCGGGATCGTACTCCGGTCCGAGGAAGGCGAACGGCGCGGTCAGTGCGCCGGTCGAGATTCCGGTGACAACCTGGAATTGCGGACGGGTGCCGGCTTCGGTCCAGCCGACCAGCAGCCCCGCGCCGAACGCGCCATCGTCGCCGCCGCCGGAGATGGCCAGGAAATTTGCCGCCGGACGGCGCCCGTTCGGATCGGGCGGCGTGGCGGCCGCCTCCCGGTTCGCTTGCTGAAGCGTCTCCTGCAGGAGCGTGTCGGCGCTGCGGTCAACCCAGAAACGGGCGTTGGGAATGCCGAGCACTTCGATCCCCTCGGTTGCCTCGGCGGGCGGGGCTTGAAGCCGCGGAATCGCGCAGGCGGACAGCAGCAGAATCAGGGTCAGCGCAGCTAGCCATGGCGCCATGGCGACACCGCCTGCGCCAAAGCTGCGAGGATACCGGCCTGACGGCTTCATGCGTTGTCCGTTCGATACGGGGATGAGGCGCGCTGTAACGCGTCCGCTGCGACCGGGGAAGCAGCCTTCCGTGACCGACCCGGAGCATGGCGCTTTGCCGCGCCCACCAGTGGCGGCGCCAGCCTGCCCGATCCGCTTCGCCTCGACCGTTGCCGTTTTCCAGACGTTCCCCTGGACGCACGACAGGTTTGGGGTGAGGCTGGGTGCTGAAAGGAGGCTGCGAATTGGGGCATGAGCGCGAAACATTCTGTCTCTACAGCGCGTTGGATCGGAAGCAGGCAGCCTGGCGGCAAAGCTGGAGGCTGCAGACACAGGGAATTAACCGTAAACCGGTTAATCTGGCTACCGCATTGCACTAAAATGATTTTTCCCGATAGAATCTTGCTGAATGCGGTTGCCCGGCGTAGGGGAGCGTTGCGATCGGGTTTAGAAACGTCCGTAAAGGGGGAGCCATGGCGCAGGCCGCCGAAACCAAGAAGCGTGTCGCCAAAGGACGCGAGGCCGGGCCTGACAGGGAGCCTGCCGACAAGGATCATGCCCACCGGGACCTGCTGCTGAAAGCCTATCGCGACATGCTGCTGATCCGCCGCTTCGAGGAGAAGGCGGGACAGCTCTACGGCATGGGTCTGATCGGCGGCTTCTGCCACCTGTATATCGGCCAGGAAGCGGTGGTGGTTGGCGTGCAGCTCGCGCTGTCCGACGGCGACCAGGTGATCACGTCGTACCGCGACCACGGGCACATGCTCGCCACCGGCATGGAGGCGCGCGGTGTGATGGCGGAGCTGACCGGGCGCTGGGGCGGGTATTCGCACGGCAAGGGCGGCTCCATGCACATGTTCAGCAAGGAGAAGAACTTCTTCGGCGGGCATGGGATCGTCGGCGCGCAGGTCAGCCTGGGCACCGGGCTCGCCTTCTCCAACTGGTATCGCGGCAGCGACCGCGTGTCGGTGACCTATTTCGGCGAGGGCGCGTCGAACCAGGGCCAGGTCTACGAAAGCTTCAACATGGCGGCGCTGATGAAGCTGCCGGTGATCTACGTGATCGAGAACAATCGCTACGGCATGGGCACTTCGGTGGACCGCGCCTCCGCCAGCCGCGACCTGTCGAAAAACGGCGTCCCGTGGGGCATCCCCGGGATTCGGGTGAACGGTATGGACGTGCTGGCGGTGAAGGATGCCGCCGGGCAGGCCGTCGCGCACTGCCGCGCCGGCAAGGGTCCCTACCTGCTGGAGATGGAAACCTACCGCTACCGGGGCCACTCGATGTCCGACCCAGCGCGCTACCGCACGCGCGAGGAAGTGCAGGCGATGCGCACGCAGCACGACGCGATCGAAAGCGTCCACCACAAGCTGGAAGCGCTGGGCGTCGATGAAGCCGCCATCAAGGCGATCGACGACGAGGTCAAGGCGATCATCCAGGACGCCGCCGACTTTGCGCAGAAGAGCCCGGAGCCCGACCCGTCGGAGCTGTGGACCGACGTGCTGCTGGAGGGCTGAGCGATGTCCACGCAGATCCTGATGCCGGCGCTGTCCCCCACCATGACCGAAGGCAAGATTGCGCGCTGGCTCAAGAAGGTCGGCGAGGAGGTCCGTGCCGGGGACGTGATCGCGGAAATCGAAACCGACAAGGCAACCATGGAAGTCGAAGCGGTGGACGAGGGCAAGCTCGCGCAAATTCTGGTGGACGAAGGCACCGAAGGGGTCGCGGTGAACACGCCGATCGCCGTGTTGGCCGCGAACGGGGAAGACGCCGCGCCGGTGAAGACCGCGCCGCCGCCGGCCGGGCCGAAGGTCGCGGCGCAGGCTGAGGACGCCCACGCGATCGCCGATCGTGCCGCGGCGGGGACTCGCAAGTCTGCGCTGGAAGCGGCGCCGGCGCCGGCGCCGGCCGATGTGGAGAAAGCCTGGGGGCCGACCAGGCCGATCACCGTGCGCGAAGCGCTGCGCGACGCGATGGCGGTGGAGTTGCGGCGCGACGACGCCGTGTTCCTGATGGGCGAGGAAGTCGCACAGTATCAGGGCGCGTACAAGATCAGCCAAGGGCTGCTCGACGAATTTGGCCCGAAGCGCATTATCGACACGCCGATCACCGAGCACGGCTTCACCGGCATCGCGGTCGGCGCGGCCCTTAACGGGCTGCGGCCGATCGTCGAGTTCATGACGTTCAACTTCGCCATGCAGGCGATCGACCAGATCATCAACTCGGCAGCGAAGACGCTGTACATGTCGGGCGGACAGATGGGATGCCCGATCGTGTTCCGCGGCCCGAACGGCGCCGCCTCGCGCGTCGCCGCGCAGCATTCGCAGTGCTATGCGAGCTGGTACGCGCATGTGCCCGGACTGAAGGTGGTCGCCCCCTGGTCGTCGGCTGACGCGAAGGGCCTGCTGCGCTCCGCGATCCGCGATCCCAACCCGGTGATCGTGCTGGAGAACGAAATCCTCTACGGCCAGACCTTCGAGTGTCCGACCGACGAGGCGTTCCTCGTCCCGATTGGCCGCGCCAAGGTGGAACGCGCCGGGACGCATGTCACCATCGTCGCGTTCAGCATCATGGTGGGCGTGGCGCTGAAGGCCGCAGATTTGCTCGCCGGGCAGGGCATCGAGGCGGAGGTGATCAACCTGCGCTCGCTGCGTCCTTTGGACACCGCGACGATCATTGAAAGCGTGAAGAAAACGAACCGCCTGGTCACGGTCGAGGAAGGCTGGCCGTTTGCCGGTATCGGCGCGGAGATCGCCATGCAGGCGATCGAGCACGCGTTCGACTGGCTGGATGCCCCGCCGGTGCGAGTCGCCGGCCTGGACGTACCGCTGCCCTATGCCGCCAACCTGGAAAAACTGGCGCTGCCGCAGCCCGGTTGGATCGTGGACGCGGTGAAAAAGATCGTCTGAAGGGATACGCGCATGGCGACGAACATCCTGATGCCGGCGCTCTCGCCCACCATGACCGAGGGCACTCTGTCGCGCTGGCTCAAGAAGGAAGGTGAAGCGGTCAAGGCCGGCGACGTGATCGCCGAGATCGAGACCGACAAGGCGACCATGGAGGTCGAGGCGGTCGATGAAGGCGTGCTGGGGAAGATCCTGGTTGGCGACGGCACCGAGGGCGTGAAGGTGAACGAACCGATCGCCATTCTTGTCGATCCGGGCGAGAAGGTGCCGCCGGCCGGCATCGCGCCTGGCGAGAAGGCGGCTGCCGCACCGAGATCCGAACCGCCGAAGGCCGCGGCGCCTGCGGAGCCGCCCAGGCAGGCCGCGCAACCGGCCGCCGCGCCGGAGCCGTCAGCGCGTGGCGGCAACGGCCATGATGCGGAAGGCGGGCGGATTTTCGTCTCGCCGCTGGCGCGCAGGATGGCGAAGCAGGCTGGGCTCGATCTTGCCGGTCTAAAGGGCAGCGGGCCGAACGGCCGCATCGTGAAGGCGGACATCGAGGCTGCACAGAAAGGCGCCCCTGCCGCCGTGCCCGCGCCTTCCGCCGCGGCTGCCGCCGTGCCTTCCGTCGCTCCGTCGCCAGCGCCCACCCCCGCCGCGCCGCCGGTCGGCAAGGCGACGCAGCCCGCGATCACCGCGCCGCACCGGCTCGTCCCCAACAACAATGTCCGCAAGGTCATTGCGCGGCGGCTGACCGAGGCGAAACAGACGATCCCGCATTTCTACGTCTCGATCGACGTCGAGCTGGATGCGCTGCTCAAGCTGCGGTCGGAGCTGAACGCGAAGTCGCCGGCCGAGGGTCCCAGCGCGTTCAAGCTCTCGGTCAACGACCTGCTGATCAAGGCCGCGGCGATCACGCTGTGCCGCGTGCCGCGGGTGAACGCGAGCTACACCGAAGACAACATCATCCTGTACGACGATGTGGACATCAGCGTGGCGGTGTCGATTCCCGACGGGCTGATCACGCCGATCATCCACAAGGCGGACCAGAAAGGCCTTGCCGCGATCAGCAACGAAGCGAAAGACCTGATTGCGCGGGCGCGCGCCGGCAAGCTGAAGCCGGAGGAATTCCAGGGCGGCGGATTCTCGATCTCCAACATGGGCATGTATGGCGTGTCCGAGTTCGGCGCGATCATCAATCCGCCGCAAGCAGCGATCCTTGCGGTGGCGGCGGGACAGCAGCGCGCCGTGGTGAAAGACGGTTCGCTCGCGATCGCCACTGTGATGACCTGCACGCTGTCGATCGATCACCGCGTGGTGGATGGCGCGCTCGGGGCCGAGTGGCTGGCGGCGTTCAAGTCCGTGGTCGAGGACCCGCTCAGCCTGATGCTGTGAGGAGGCGGCCGCATGATCCGTCCCCGCACCATCGCCAGCATCCTGACCTATACCGCCGGCAGCGTCATCGGAAGCGCGCTGCAACTCGCCATCGTGCCGCAAAAGCCGCCGGGCGTGCGCTCGCCGTTGTTGCCGCCAGGTCCGGTGATTGGCGTGGTGTGGACGGTGCTGTTCGCGATGCTGGGCGCGGCGCGCGCGAAGCTGCACGGGCATCCGCGCGAGCAGCGTCTGGTCGATGCGCTTTGGCTCGGCTGCCTGTCCTACCCGCTCTATACCGACGGCATGCGCAATCGTCCGGCCGCCTATGCCGGCAACATCGCCACGATCGTTGCCACCGCCGCGATCGTGGCGCGCATCCGGCGCGTGTCTCCGGCCGCGGCGAGGCTTGTCCTGCCGGTCATTCCGTGGGTGATTTTTGCCACGATTGGCATCGCGGCGGAGCCAGGCCGCTCAGTCGGCAACGGCGGCTGATGCCGGCCAAAGGCAAGGTTGGGGCTCTGCCCCAAACCCCGCCAAGGGGAGACCCCTTGGAACCCATCCCTTTAAGTGATGGGGGTCTGGGGCCTCAGGCCCCAGCGGGGTCCAGGGGCAGAGCCCCTGGCCTGTTCACGATCCGGTCGTGCACGCCAGAAGACGTGCCGACTGTGCTGCGATTGGTCCGAGCCCTCGCGGAGTACGAGAAGCTTGCACATCTTGCCGTCGCAACCGCGGACGATCTGCACCACGCCTTGTTCGGCAAGCGGCCGCTCGCGGAATCCGCTCTCGCTGAGACCGGCGGCAACGCGGTCGGTCTTGTGCTGTGGTACTTCGCTTTCAGCACCTTCGCCGGCCGTCCCAAGCTGTTCGTGGAAGACGTGTTCGTCGAGCCCGCGCATCGCGGCAACGGTATCGGCCTCGCGCTGTTCCGCCACGCCGCCCGGGCCGCGATGGCGGCGGGCTGCATCGGCATGGAATGGAGCGTGCTGACGTGGAACCGGCCCGCGCTGGCGTTCTATCGACGAATCGGCGCGCATCCCGTGACCGACTGGCAGACGCAGCAATTGCGCGGCGACGCGCTCGCAGCACTCGGAGCAGGGCATGGCTGAGCAGACCTTCGACATCATCGTGCTGGGCGGCGGCCCCGGCGGCTATGTGGCTGCGATCCGCGCCGCACAGCTCGGCATGAAGGCTGCCGTGGTGGAGCGCCAGCATCTCGGCGGCATCTGCCTCAATTGGGGCTGTATCCCGACCAAGGCGCTGCTGCGCACCAGCGAGATCAACCACACGCTGCACCACCTGCCCGAGTTCGGCTTCGCTCCGGTCGAGGCCCATTTCGAACTCGACAAGGTGGTGAAGCGGTCGCGCGCGGTGGCAAAGCAGCTTTCCTCCGGCGTAGCGCACCTGCTGCGCAAGAACAAGGTCACCGTGGTCGATGGCACCGGCAAGCTTGCCGGCAAACAGACGCTCGCGGTGGAGAAGGCCGGTGCGCCGGTCGCCACGCTGAAAGCGCCGCATATCATTCTCGCCACCGGGGCACGGGCGCGACAGCTTCCCGGCGTCGAGTCCGACGGAAAACTGATCTGGACCTACAAGGAAGCGATGATCCCGCCGGCGATGCCGAAATCGCTGCTGGTGATCGGCTCCGGCGCGATCGGCATCGAGTTCGCGAGCTTCTACCTCAACATGGGCGCCAAGGTGACGGTGGTGGAAGTGCTGGACCGCATCCTGCCGGTCGAGGACGAGGAGATCAGCGCCTTCGCCCGCAAGGCGTTCGAGAAGCAGGGCATGACCATCCATACCAGCGCCTCGGTCAAGAGCGCGAGGAAGAACGGGGACAGCGTGACGGTCGTGGTGGAGGCCAACCGCAAGAGCCAGGAGATCACCGTGGATCGTGTGATCTCCGCGGTCGGCATTGTCGGCAACACGGAGAATATCGGCCTGGAAGGCACCGGCGTGAAGGTGGACCGCACGCATGTGGTGATCGACGAATATTGCCGCACCGGAGAGCCTGGCGTCTACGCGATCGGCGACCTGGCCGGCCCGCCCTGGCTTGCGCACAAGGCAAGCCATGAGGGCGTGATCTGCGTCGAGAAAATCGCCGGCCTGAACGACGTCCATCCGATGGATGTGTTGAACATCCCCGGCTGCACCTATTGCCGGCCGCAGGTCGCCTCGGTGGGGCTGACCGAGGCGCGCGCCAAGGCCGCCGGGCACGAGGTGAAGGTCGGCCGCTTCCCCTTCATCGGCAACGGCAAAGCCATCGCAATGGGCGAGCCGGAGGGGCTGGTGAAGACGGTGTTCGACGCGACCACGGGCGAGCTGCTGGGCGCGCACATGATCGGCGCCGAGGTCACCGAGATGATCCAGGGCTTCACCATCGCCCGCACGCTGGAAGCGACTGAAGCGGAGCTGATGCACACGGTGTTCCCGCACCCGACGATCAGCGAAGCGATGCACGAGTCGGTGCTGGACGCTTACCAGCGCGCCATCCACTTCTGATCCCCGCGCGAGCCACAGTCACGCAGGGCGGATAAGTGTAGCCGCTGCTTGCGGTTCGGCGGGCGGCAATGGCCGATGGCGCTACGCCCCACGGTCGCCTGGACCGGACAGGCCAAGGGCGGCTGGTATTTAGCGGCACGCACACGCGCCGCCAAACCAGACTCAGCCGCGGGCGTCGCGGCCTGCTAGCGCCTGACGGCGGCGGCGCCATTCGGCCCCACGCAGCCCGCATGGTACGGGCCAGCGGCGCAGGTGCGCGTCGCCGGAACCGGTGGGCGTCTCGCGACGGCGGCACCGTGTGGGCCGGCGCATCCAGCGTGATAGACGCCTTTGGCGCATACAACAGCGTTCGCGTCAGGGGTTGATGCCAGCGTAACGAACGCTGCGGCGGCAGCAAAGACCATGAATTTCACAGGGGATCCTCCTTGGAGCGCCCATCATAGGCGCGGTTTGGACATCGTCCAGGCTTGCGCACATTCACGACGGCAACGGAGATGCTCACCGTATCATACAGGCTTCGGTGTTTTTGGTGGTTCGAGTTCCGAGCGCAGTCCCGAGACCAACCAACTCTGCCGCCCCGCAGACGGCGCAGCCTTCCGGGCCAATCGGCTCTCTCCACTATGCCGTTCTGAGCGGCAGCTCTTTTGAGCAGGAGCCCTCTACCATGGCTTGGGATCGAGTGCCAGGAAGCTGAATAATCACGCATCTTGCAGGGAAGGACGATCATGGCGCGCCTTGCCGTCGCGTGTCGCGTGTCGCGTGTCGCGTGTCGCGTGCGGGGAGCGCCATGCCATCGCCGCCGCTGACGCAAACTGATCATGCCGCCATCGCCGCGCCGCACCCCGGCCGCTTCGTCCGGCGGATCGACCGAACGCCGCGCCGGCTGGCCGAGATCCCCGCCGCAATCCTGGTGGTGGCAGAGATCGGTGTGCTGCTTGCCGGTGTGACAGCGCGCTACGTGTTCCAGGTGTCACTTGTCTGGACGGACGCCTGCCTCCAAGCGCGGCTCATGCCGCAGCATGCACGGTCGCCAGACTTGCAATTGCATCCATAGCCCGGTCGATGCGGGCGAGCGAGGTCGGGTCCTGCCGGAACGCCACGCCCAGGTTGCGTCCAGCGCTTCGGACCACCCGAGCGGGAACGACGTCACCCGCCCCCGGAAGCCGCACTTCGACCTCGGCGCCGACATCGAGACTCGCAGTGCATACCGCCGATGCTCCGCCGCCTGAGATGTCGTCCAGTTCACCGACGATTTCGGCCCCGTGCGGCGGTCGCAGCGATATGCGTGCACGACCGCCCGATATGCGCTCCCAGCGCCGCCGCTCACCCTCCGTCGAACGCATCGCAGCGAAGAATTGCGCCACCTCCTCCTGCAACGCGCCTGAGACGCGCGCCACTTCGTCGCCCGCCGCAAGCACCACCTGGCTCGAACCGGTAGCGCTGTCGGCCATGTCCGAAACGTCTCGCATCGCGCGGGTGGCGTCGTCGTTCTGGCGCGAGACAGCCTGCACGCTGGCCGCGATCTCACGCGTTGCCGCGCCCTGTTCCTCGACCGCGGCGGCAATGGCCGCTGCGACTTCATCCATGCGCATGATCGCCTCGCCGACGCCGTGCACCGCGCCGACGGCTTCGCCGGCCGCTGTCTGGATGGCGGCGATCTGCGCGCTGATCTGCTCGGTGGCGCGCGCGGTCTGGGTCGCCAGCAGCTTCACTTCCGAGGCCACCACGGCAAAGCCTTTGCCTGCCTCACCAGCCCGCGCGGCCTCGATCGTCGCATTCAGCGCGAGCAGGTTCGTCTTGCTCGCGATGTCGGCGATCAGCCGCGCAACGTCGCCGATCTGACCGACGGCTTCGCTGAGACCGCGCACCGTCGAACCCGTCGCCTCCGCGCGCTCCACCGAGTCGCGGGCGGCCTGAGCGGCCTGGGCCACCTGCCGGGCGATCTCGTCCACGCTTGCAGTCAGTTCTTCGGTTGCGGCGGCGACGCCCGCAAGGTTGCGCGAACTTTCCTCGGCGCCTGAAGCGGTGGCGCTGCTGCCCGCGCGCGTCCGCTCCACGGCGTGCGCCATGCCGTTCGCGGCCTCGCGCATCGCCCTGGCCGACGCGCCGAGGGAACCCAGCACCCCCGTAACGGATTCGCCGAAGTCGCTGGTATGTCGCTCCAGAGCTGCCTGCTGGCGCTGGCTCCTGGCATGCGTGGCGGCCGCCGCGGTTTCGAGCCGCCGCCGCTCGATGCCCTGGCGCTTGAACGCCGCGAGCGCCCCGGCCATGGCCCCGACCTCGTCCTTCGAGGCGATGGGGGGCAGGTCGGTGTCCAGATCTCCGTTGGCGAGACGAAGCGTTGCCGCATTAAGCCGCGCCAGTGGAAGGGTGACGCCCCGGCGGGCGACGAGCAGCGTCGCCGCGACGGCGAGACCGAAGAGCAGGGCCGTAATACCGAGAACAAGGACCTGGGCTGCGTGTAGTTCGGCGACCCTCGCTTCAAGCAGGCCAGTCAGATCCTGGGCCGCGTGGCGGCTGAAGCTGGTCGTCTCGGCGACCAGTCCCTTGGCCATGCCGGCGTTCGCCCGCCCTGTCTTCAGCGCGTCCACAAAGCCGCCAAGGGCGGTGCGCAGCGGCCGGTATTCGCGGTCGAGCGCATCCCGGATCGCCTCCCCGCCCGCAGCCTGCTCGGCCGACGCGATCGAAGCATCAATCCCCTCGAGATCGGAGACGAGGCTGCCGAGGCCGACCAGGAACTGCGCGCGCGCCTCGACATCGCTGATGCCGTTGGCTTGCCCGCGTGTCAGATCCGCCAGCCGGTCGAGCGCGTCCGGCAGCCGGTTCAGCACGACATCGGTGAGGTAGTAGGTGGCAAGCACGTTATCGAGGATCAGATTGGACCGATCGCCGATGCGCACGATCAGCTCGCGCAGCTTCGTCCGTGCGGCTTCCAGGCCGGCCGGGTCGCGCAGCGCCTCTATCGCCGCGTTCGCCTGTCCGGCCGTGTCGAGCGTGGCCCCATGGGAGGCTTCCAGTGCGGCCAGGGTCTCGGCCAGGCGCGGCGCCGCTGCCGCTCCGGCAAGTGACGCGGTCGCGGCTTCCCCCTGGACGGCGGCCAGCGCCGCGAGATAGCGGGCGCCGACGACCTCCTGCGCGGCGAAGCGGATCGCGACGTTCTGCTCCGCGACCAGTGCCCAGACAATGAAGACCACCGGGACGGCAAACGCGCATGCCGCAAGGCCCAGCTTGTGCGCGACTTTCAACGTTAGGGTCGGTCTGGGCATGGCGATCCTCCTGGACGCCGGAGCGCTTATCGGAAAAACGTTACCAATTGGTCGAAGGGCGTGGGGGCTTGCCTCGTGTCCGATAACTGATCGCATCTACCCGAAACGGGAGCGCGATTCACGTGACGAGCGGCCCATGACGCCGATCTATCGGGGCGAGAGCGCGATGTCTGATCGATTTCAATTTGGTCTATGTGTAATATCGTTGCCAGCGATCGATGGCAGCTTCAACGCTTATTGAAAAGGTCGTGAAGCATGTCGCCGCAGTTTCCGTTTAAATGAACATCCGTCGTAATCCCGCGGTAACGTAGCTCCAACGAGCCTTTTGCGGGGCCATTCTCGATCGCTCTCGCGCCATCCAAGACGCACAAAAATCCAAATACGGTAGACTTTACGGCTTGATGGACTACACGCTCGACATTTTCCCTGTCTTCGAGCGGCAGCCGATTAAACCATGTCGATAACTTCACGATATGCTCGGCGGGCCTCCGTCCGGGAGGATTCGTAAGAAGCGATATAGTCCCCGCGACGGCATTATCCTCGACGGCTATCTGAATCGCGGTGATAAACGCTTTCTTGTCCACAATATTACTCCATATGATGGTGGACACCGTTGAAAGAGGTAGAATCAAGGTGCGCCTGACCGTTGCGCGCCGTCGCATAAGACCTCCGGCCGCGGTCAGCATTACCATCAGGTGCAAACGGCTGCGCTTCCCATCTGCTTGTTTACATACAAACGTGCCGCCAAACCCAACTACCACAGTCAGTCAGCATCCGCCTTTATCCTTCACTTTAGCAGCATGATACTTCCGCCGGATATCCGCAAGATCCACCGTCGGCTTCGGAAACGCCAAATCAAGATCGCCGATAGTATCGGCCATGATCCGCGACACGGCCAAATTGCGGAACCACTTGTAGTTCGATGGAATCACGTACCACGGAGCATCCGGCGTGCTGGTGGCGGTGATCGCATCCTCGTAGGCCTCGACATAATCGTCCCACAGCTTGCGCTCGGTGTAGTCGGCCTCGCTGATCTTCCAGTTGCGCGCCGGATCGTCAAGCCGTTGCGCGAAGCGGGCGAGCTGCTCGTCCTGGCTGATATGCAGAAAGAACTTCAAAACAGTGGTGCCGTTATCGACTAGCCCGGCCTCGAACGCGCGGATGCGCTCGTACCGCGCGGTCCAGGCGGCCTTGTCGATCAGCTTATGCACCCGCGTCACCAGCACGTCCTCGTAGTGGGAGCGATTGAAGATCGCGATCCCTCCCCGTGCCGGGGCGTGCGGGTGCACCCGCCACAGGAAGTCGTGCGACGCCTCTAATGGCGTCGGCTGATTGAATCTCGCGACCGTCGTGCCCTGCGGATTCAGCCCAGTGAACACGTGGCGGATAGTGCCATCCTTGCCGCCGGCGTCCATCGCCTGCAGCACCACCAGCACCGAGTGCTTCCCCTCAGCATACAACAAGAACTGCTGTTCGGCGAGTTTCTGACGCGAGCGCTCCGTCTCCTCCTTCGCAGCCGCCTCGGTTTCGTGGTCGCCCTTGTAGGCTGGATCGAGCTTCTTCAGCCGCAGTTTGTCGGCCGGATCGACGAGGAACTGCTTGCGATAGCCCATGCCACCCTCCGTAAGCTGTCGTCCCAATGCCCGCGATCACGGCGCATCCATGGAGCGCCCCCGGGCCAGGGCACATCTCTGCAATATGCGCCCTGACGGCTCCTTGTTGTGTCGGCGGATCCATTCCGAGAACCGCGTTCGCGCCTCGACCGCATATTCCAGCACGTTCCTCGGCGATAAACGAGCCGCGGCCATGTTCAACTCGGACCGGGTCGCCGCGCGTCAACTCCTCCAGCGCGCCGCGCACGGTGTGGCTGTTCACGCCAAAGTGTTGCGGCAGCTCGGCTGCGCGACGGGCTGATAAACGCCCGCGCCGATGTCGTGCTGCAGGGCGGAGGCAATGTGCCGCCACAGCGTCACGCCCTCCCGGCGCAGCACCGCCGGCGTGCCGATGCCGTCGGGTTACAGGTTCATCGCAAGTTCATTCATGGGTCGGCCGATCCGATGCAAGCTCCCCTCGGCGTTATAGGGGCCGCGGTGTGGCTGTATAGAGATCCGAACAAGATCGGACAGTTCTGGCCCGACAGCCTGGCTCCGGAGACCCGACGGGCGGCGTTGGCCGGCACGGCGGGTGGGCTGCTGCGTCACCTGCGCAAGGACGGCCCGCGATGGTGCGCCGCGGGACGCACGGCGAGCGGTTGCAGGCAAGGCTTCGGGCTCCCAGGTTACTCTATGTCCATGCAGATCACGCGCCGATGACCGTCGATCCAAACCAGCCGGCCTTGGCCAACCCGGCTGCTGAGTCGCAGGCGTGGTTCCGTGCCCTGACGGACGCGATGGCGTGGCCCGGCCGACTGCACGCGGTGGGCGCGGGCCTGACCCCGCCGGCGCCGCTGCACCCCGCCACCGCCGCCGTGCTGCTGACGCTGGTGGATGGCGAGACCCCGCTCTGGATCGACCCTTCGGCATCGGCAGCGCGCGACTGGCTGGCCGCTCGTTGCGGCGCCGCGTTCGCAGCCTCGCCGGCCGGCTGCTCTTTCGCGCTCGCGCTGTCCCTGCCGGATCTCGCCACCTTGCCCGCGGGGGGAGACGAAACGCCGGAGGCGTCCGCCACGCTGATCCTTCAGGTCGTGGCGCTAGGCAGCGGGGCGCGGCTCCGCTTGATGGGACCCCGGCTGCAGGAGCCCGCGGTGCTGGCTGTGGACGGGCTGACCGGGGACTTCGTCGCGCGTTGGTCCAGCAACCGCGCGCTTTATCCGCGCGGCGTCGATCTCGTACTGTGCGCCGGGACGATGCTGGCAGCGCTGCCGCGCAGTGTGACCATCGAGGCGGCGCACTGACAAGACGGCTTGCGCTGACGCGAGATCGCTTGTTGCGGCTGAGCCCGATTGGAGGACGCTTGCTGACCAGCAAGCCGGCGCTTTATGGAGGATCGCAGCCAGGGTACGCCATGGTCGTCCGCCCGATGCGCGACCGTTTCGCCGCCTCTTATGCGGGAGACTTTGACGGCAGCATTTTGCGTCGAGCGGAACCGGGTAACCACGGCATCGTTCATCGGCACAATCCAACTCCTTTAGCAAGGGGAGCCTGTTGCGAAATCGGCGCGAGCGCGGGGATTGCTGGATGACAGAGGCCGTCGAAAGGGCGAAGCGTCCGGTAGCACCGATTGGGCAGTCCGGTAGCGCAACAACCCCGCGCTGGCTGACGGC
>Ga0302157_10000469_pt1 | contig 53397 bp, 45 predicted proteins | sample I_Bog_N3_3_FD_193502 | JGI IMG/M metagenome (GOLD analysis project Ga0302157, IMG submission 193502) | Peat permafrost microbial communities from Stordalen Mire near Abisko, Sweden - I_Bog_N3_3 | ecosystem: Environmental > Terrestrial > Soil > Wetlands > Peat | place: Sweden: Abisko, Stordalen... | reverse complement strand
GCGGGTTGGGGTCACGACAATGGCGCTGCGCACGGCGCGCACATCGAGGCTGATCTGATAGTCGTTGAGTTGCTTGGGCGTGATGGTCAGCAGCGTGCGCCACAGCGCCTGGTCGACTTCGCGGTAGCCCACCACCAGGCCGACCTGGCGGGTCGCGGGGTTGAGCGCTCGTTCGATGTCCAGTTGCTCGCCGGGCTGGACCAGGACTTCGTCCTGATCGATGAGATCGGCACCGAGGGTCGCCTGGGCACGGTCGGCCAGGGCGAAGTAGTCGGCGCGGTTGAAGTTGGCGCTGTTCTTCAGCTCGAAGATGCGCACGCGCACGGGTGCGGGCACGCCGTCGGCGCCGGGATTGAGCCCGCCAATGGCGTGGAAATGCAGGGAAGCGGTGGCACTATCGGCCACGGGGGCGTCAGCGGGCGCTGGGGCAGCCGCGTCCTTGGCACATGCGCCGAGCAGCAGCGTGAGGGCTGCGGCCAGTAACACTCGGTGAATCATCCTGCGTCCTCAATGACGTTATGAACTTTCCGTTAAATCCTGTTTTGCAACCAACCGTTGGAGCTGTGGTGCCGGTACTGGCCTCTTCGCGGGCAAGCTCCGCTCCCACAATGTCCGGGCCTGACCGAAAGTTTGCGGCGTGACTCGGTCCTGTGGGAGCGGAGCTTGCCCGCGAAGAGGCCCGCGAGACCACCGCCCACCATCCAGGCCCCCCCGCGCCTACAGGCTCCCCGATCCCCGACGCAACCGCGCACTGTGTTCCTCATAGGCCCGACTGAACTCCCGACCAAACAGGTCCTGGAAATCCTCTTCGGCTTCACGGGAAATATTCGTGTACAGCTCGGTGAACTGCTGCCAGTACTGGGCCTGGCGCGAACCGCTGAACAGGTTCGACAACCCACCGGGCTTGCCCATGCGGGTTTCCAGCTCCGAAGGTTCGAAACGCTTGAGCAGGTGCTTGATCGCCGCCTCGACACCCGCCATCACCGCCATCTGGTGTGCCCGCAGGTCATCGAAACTGTCCCTGACCGCCTGGTCCGGCGCCATGAACGCCTGGTTGCCGTGACGCAGCAGCAAAAGCAGCGCTTCATCGGCATTCGGGGCGAATTTCAACGGGTTGTTTTCCACCGGGCGAATCAGCGTCTGCTGCATGCGGAACTCGCCCTTGAGACTGCTGCGGGCCCGCAGCACATCGATCAGCCCCTCGACCATCAGCCGGTAGCTGCGACCGATGGCCTCCATCTGCGCCTCCACCTGGGCGGTGTCGAGGCGCAACTGATCAAGGCCGGCACCGCGCAGGAAGGCTTGCAGCAAATCGGCTTGGGGCGCACCGCTCGACACCGCCACGGGGGCCGGTTGACTGACCGGAGCCACTGTCGGCGTGGGCATGGGCGTGGGAATCGATGTCGGCGCGGATATCGGCTCGACGACAACCTCGGCAATCGCCACGGGAACGGGCACGGCAATCGGCGCGCTGACCGGCACCTTGGGCGTATCGCCGAGCAGATCCCAGTCCTCGGGAATCACCCCGGCGCCCGGCGCTTTTGGCACCACCACGGGTGCCGGAATGGCCACCGGCGTCGGCGGACGAAAGTCATGCTGCTGCGCCGGCACATGGTCCGATTGGGTCGCCGGAGGCACGCTCGCCGGCGCCAGGAAATCAAACAGGTCCGGCAGCGTGTCCATCGCCGAACCGCCCTGGAAATGCGCGGCCGGGATATTCACCGGCGAGGCTGTCGGTACGGCGGCCGCCCGCCCCATCAACGCTTCGAAACTGTTGGACGAGTCGCCCCCCGACAGGCTGTCCTGGGCCAGTTGCAGATTGAAATCGATGCGCGCACGGATCTCGTACTCACCGATACGGATGATTTCGCCATCCTGCAACGGCTCGCTGTTACCCCGACGCAAACGAATACCGGCCTGAACCAACTCCACGCCATTGGTACTGGTGTCCGTCAGATAGTAACGGCCATCCTTGTATTGAATAACGCAATGTTTCGAGGAAACCAGCCGCTCCGGATCGGGAAGAACCCAGTCATTCTCGGGGGCACGGCCAATTGCCATCACTCCGGTGTCCATGGATTTCTCCGGACATTGACCTGGGGTGATCTTGTGATAACTAGTGATAGTCAAACACAGCGACATTGCGCCTCCTTGCAGTACATCCACGCACGAGCCGCCCGGCACAAACACCTTGCACCGGGCCCCGCCATGGCCACCAGAATCTTGTAAAAAGCCTATCGTTTTCAGCCAGTTCGCCGATTCTAGCGAATTCTACCTACAGAATTATGAAAAACGCACACGGTCTGACTCAGCAGTCGATAGCCTTGACGAGTGTGTCACAACGGTAACAAAGGGCCGATAGCTTACCTTGACAAGCTATAACTACTACACCAAAAATGCACAACTTCTTGTTTATGCGTAATAGCTAAATGATATCACTGCGTATATACCAGCAAGAAATATGAGAGTTTTCTGAAGGAACTTTCGGAACAAATGCCTGACTATCCCGCAGGCCGATAAGGAGATCGAATTTGGTGGATGTGCCGTTGTTGCTCGCCGCTGTTTCAGCCAACTCGCCTTGTGGCGAGGACCTGGAATATGACGCGCAATTCTTGCAATTGGAGCGTGATGCCCAAGGTAGACCCGAGCGCATCATGGGCGACTCGGTGCAAGCGGCCGAACCTCCAGCGTGGCGCGCCATCGAGCAGTCGAGCACGCTGCTCCTGCAACGCAGCAAAGACCTGCGCATCACCCATTTTCTCGTGCAAAGCGCCCTGGCCCTCGACGGTCTGCCGGGGCTCGCCAACGCCCTGACGCTGGTCAGCCAGATGCTCCAGCAGTACTGGGCCGAACTCTATCCGTTGCTCGACGCCGATGACGACAACGACCCCACGGTGCGGATCAACGCGCTCTCGGGGCTGGCCTGCGAGACCAATATCCGCCTGTTGCGCGAAAGCGTGCTGACCCGCTCCCGGGCCTTCGGCACCGTGAGCCTGCGCGCGGCGCTGCATGCCAGCGGCCTGCAAGGTTTCTCCGACGAAAGCCTGAACGCCGACGAGCTGTCCGGCGCCCTGCGCGACAGCGACCCCGAGCAGCTGGCTACCGTGCGCGCGGCGCTCAACGAAGCCCGCGGCGCCGTCGACGCCATCGAGCGTTTCGTCAGCGACCAGGTCGGCTCGGCCGAGGGCGTCGACCTCAACGCCCTGCGCCAACCCCTCAAGCTGGCCTTGCAGATCCTCGCCGAACACGCACCCGACACTGACACCGGCGAATCGACCGCGTCCGAATACGCCTCGGAGCCCGCCGTGCATGGCGAAGAACCTGCCGCCCCGATCACCCCGCGCGGCGCGGCGCCGGGCGAGATCGGCAATCGCGACGACGTCCTGCGCAGCCTCGAGCGACTGCTGAATTACTACGCCCGCCACGAGCCCTCCAGCCCGCTGCCGGTGTTGTTGAACCGGGCGAAAAACCTGGTGCACGCCGACTTCGCGACCATTGTGCGCAACCTGATTCCCGACGGCCTGTCCCAATTTGAAAACCTGCGGGGCCCCGAGGGCGACTAAGCCCGCCGAGACCGCGCCGCTTAGTTAACGGCAACCACCGATAACGCCAACACCGTCGCTTGAGCGACCAGGAGCAACAACGTGGCGAACACCAGCTCTCAGAAATTCATTGCGCGCAACCGCGCGCCACGGGTCCAGATCGAGTACGACGTAGAGCTCTACGGCGCCGAGAAAAAGGTCCAGTTGCCCTTCGTCATGGGCGTGATGGCCGATCTCGCCGGCAAGCCCGTCGAGCCGCTGCCACCGGTTGCCGACCGCAAGTTCCTGGAAATCGACGTCGACAACTTCGACTCGCGCCTCAAGGCCATGCAGCCACGGGTGGCGTTCCACGTGCCGAACGAGCTGACAGGCGAAGGCAACCTGAGCCTGGACATCACCTTCGAAAGCCTGGAGGACTTCAGTCCGGCCAACGTCGCGCGCAAGGTCGATGCCCTGAACAAGCTGCTCGAGGCCCGTACCCAGTTGGCCAACCTGCTGACCTACATGGACGGCAAGACCGGCGCCGAAGAAATCATCATGAAGGCCATCAAGGATCCGGCGTTGCTCCAGGCCCTGGCGAGTGCGCCAAAGCCCCAGGACTCCGAGCCCAGCGCTTAATCAGGACGAACGATCATGACCCAGTTGCAGCAAGACAATCAGGCGTTGCCCGGCACCACCACCGAGCCCAGCGAATTCGCCAACCTGCTGATGCAGGAGTTCAAACCCAAGACCGAGCGCGCTCGCGAAGCCGTCGAGGGCGCCGTGCGCACCCTGGCCGAACAGGCCCTGGCGCAGACCGACCTGGTGTCCAACGACGCCATCAAGTCCATCGAGTCGATCATCGCCGCCATCGACGCCAAGCTCACCGCACAGATCAACCAGGTGATCCATCACCCTGAGTTCCAGCAGCTGGAAAGCGCCTGGCGCGGCCTGCACTACCTGGTCAACAACACCGAAAGCGACGAACAGCTGAAGATCCGCGTGCTGAACATCGCCAAGCCGGAACTGCACAAGACCCTGAAGAAATTCAAGGGCACGGCCTGGGATCAGAGCCCGATCTTCAAGAAGATGTACGAAGAAGAATACGGCCAGTTCGGCGGCGAGCCCTACGGCTGCCTGGTGGGCGACTACTACTTCGACCAGTCGCCACCGGATGTCGAGCTGCTCGGCGAGCTGTCCAAGGTCTGCGCGGCAATGCACGCGCCGTTCATTGCCGCCGCCTCGCCGACCGTGATGGGCATGGGCTCGTGGCAGGAACTGTCGAACCCGCGCGACCTGACCAAGATCTTCACCACCCCGGAATACGCCGGCTGGCGCTCGCTGCGTGAATCGGAAGACTCGCGCTACATCGGCCTGACCATGCCGCGCTTCCTGGCACGCCTGCCCTATGGCGCCAAGACCGATCCGGTGGAAGCCTTCGCCTTCGAAGAAGACACCGACGGCGCCGACAGCGCCAAGTACACCTGGGCCAACGCGGCCTACGCCATGGCGGCGAACATCAACCGTTCGTTCAAGCACTACGGCTGGTGCTCGCGGATTCGCGGCGTCGAGTCCGGCGGCGAGGTGCAGAACCTGCCGGCCCACACCTTCCCCACCGACGACGGTGGCGTGGACATGAAGTGCCCGACCGAAATCGCGATCTCCGACCGTCGCGAAGCCGAGTTGGCGAAGAACGGCTTCATGCCGCTGCTGCACAAGAAGAACACCGACTTCGCCGCGTTTATCGGCGCCCAGTCCTTGCAGAAACCGGCCGAATACGACGACCCGGACGCCACCGCCAACGCCAACCTGGCCGCGCGCCTGCCGTACCTGTTCGCCACCTGCCGCTTTGCCCATTACCTCAAGTGCATCGTGCGCGACAAGATCGGCTCGTTCAAAGAGAAGGACGAGATGCAGCGCTGGTTGCAGGACTGGATCCTCAACTACGTGGACGGCGATCCGGCCCACTCCACCGAAACCACCAAGGCCCAGCACCCACTGGCGGCGGCGGAAGTGGTGGTCGAGGACGTCGAGGGCAACCCGGGTTACTACACCTCCAAGTTCTTCCTGCGCCCGCACTACCAGCTCGAAGGCCTGACCGTGTCGTTGCGCCTGGTCTCGAAGCTGCCGTCGGCGAAAGGGGCGTAAGCCCGAACCCGCAACCACAGCGCACCCGCCCCACGTGGCGGGTCCTGGCTAACCACATCGTGGTGAAGACCACACTGGAGAAAACATGGCTGTTGATATCTTCATCAAGATCGGCGACATCAAGGGCGAGTCCCAGGACAAGGCACACAAAGAGGAAATCGACGTCCTCAACTGGAGCTGGGGCATGTCCCAGTCCGGCAACATGCACATGGGCGGTGGCGGCGGCGCCGGCAAGGTCAATATCCAGGACCTGGCGCTGACCAAGTACGTCGACAAGGCTTCGCCGAACCTGATGATGCATTGCGCCAGCGGCAAGCACATCGACAAGGTCACCCTGGTGGTGCGCAAGGCCGGCGGCGAAAGCCAGGTCGAGTACATGAAGATCGACCTGGAAGAAGTGCTGGTCACCTCCCTCAGCACCGGCGGTTCGGGCAGCGATGATCGCCTGACCGAAAATGTCACCCTGAACTTCGCCCAGGTCATGGTCGAGTACCAGGAGCAGAAAGCCGACGGTTCCAAACAAGGCGGCCCGGTCAAGTTCGGCTGGAACATCCGTTCGAACACCAAGCGCTGATCCCCACGCCCCCGGCGCTCAGCGTCGGGGGCGTGCGGCGTTCCCCCGAATTCGATTCATTCCCGGTGTCCGAGCATGGCCAAGCCTTCGTTTCCCGTTCAGTGGCGCCGCCGCCGCGCAGTGTCCAGCCCCTGTGACGTCGTGCGATGAGCAACGTGCCGAGCGACCTCACCCTGCGCGAACGCCTGCAACCGTCGCTGCTCGACCGGCTGACCGACGACGAGCCGGGCAATCTCCAGGAGGGCAGCGACAAGCGCGTGCTGTCCCTGAGCCAACTCAAGGCCTCGGTATTGCGTGACCTGACCTGGCTGCTCAACAGCACCAGCCTGCTCGACGCCGACGCCACCCTGCATACCCCGGCCGGTACTTCAGTGATCAACTACGGCCTGCCGGCACTGGCGGGCAACAGTGCGTCGAGCATCGATGTGGCCGCCCTCGAAGGCCTGATCCACACCGCCATCACCACCTTCGAACCGCGCATCCTCAGCCATACGCTGCGGGTCCGGGCCCAGGTCGCCCACGGCGAGATGAACCACAACGCCCTGAGCTTCGAGATCGAAGGCGATCTCTGGGCGCTGCCGGCTTCATTGCCGCTGCTGCTGCGCACCGACCTCGACCTGGAATCCGGCCATGTGCGCGTGGTCCCCGCCGAGCAACGGAGACGTTCATGAACCCGCGCCTGCTCGACCTGTACAACCAGGAGCTGCAACACGTGCGCGAGAGCGCCGCCGAGTTCGCCAAGGAATACCCGAAGATCGCCGGGCGCCTGACGCTGTCCGGGCTCGACTGCGCCGACCCTTATGTCGAGCGCCTGCTGGAAGGCTTCGCCTATCTCACCGCGCGGGTGCAGCTCAAGCTCAACGCCGAGTACCCGACCTTCACCCACAACCTGCTGGAAATCGCCTACCCGCACTACCTGGCACCGACGCCGTCGATGACCGTGGTGCAGTTGCAGACCGATCCGGACGAAGGCTCCCTGGCCGGCGGTTTCACCCTGCCCCGGGACAGTGTGTTGCGCGCCACCTTGGGCAAGGACACCCAGACCTCCTGCGAATACCGCAGCGCCCATGCCGTGACCCTGTGGCCGTTGCAGGTCAGCCACGCCGAGTACTTCGGCAACCCGTCGGCGGTGCTCGGGCGCCTGGCCGCCAGCGAGCCGAAAGCCAAGGCCGGCCTGCGCCTGACCTTGCGCACCGGCGCCGAGCTGCCGTTCAACCAGCTCGACCTGGACAGCCTGCCGCTCTACCTCAACGGTGCCGACGAGCAGCCGTTTCGCCTCTACGAACAACTGCTGGGCAATGCCTGCGCGGTGTTCGCCCGTGCCCCGGGTGGTGATTGGGTCGAACGCCTGCCCGCCGACGCCCTGCGCGCCTGCGGCTTCGACGACCGCGAAGCGGCGATGCCGGTGGTGGCCCAGGCCTTCCAGGGCTACCGACTGTTGCAGGAGTATTTCGCCCTGCCCCAGCGCTATCTGTTCGTCGAGTTCGCCGAACTGGGCCGCGCGGTCAAACGCTGCGCCGGCCAGGAGCTGGAACTGATCGTGCTCTTCGAGCGCTTCGACCCGAGCCTGGAAAGCAGCGTCGGCGCCGCGCAGTTCGTGCCGTTCTGCACCCCGGCGATCAACCTGTTCCCACGCCGGGTAGACCGTATCCACCTGTCCGAGCGGGTCAACGAACACCATGTGATCGCCGACCGCACCCGGCCCATGGACTTCGAGATCCACTCGCTGACCGGCGTCACCGGCCACGGCACCGGGCCCGACCAGCCATTCCTGCCGTTCTACGCCGTGCGCGATCCATCCCGCTATGGCCGCGACCAGGCTTACTACACCCTGCGTCGCGAACCGCGGGTGCTGTCCAGCGAACAACGGCGCAAAGGCGCCCGCTCGACCTACGTCGGCAGTGAAACCTTCATCAGCCTGGTGGACAACCGCCAGGCGCCCTACGGCCACGACCTGCGCCAGCTGGGCGTCAGCGCCCTGTGCACCAACCGCGACCTGCCGCTGTTCATGAACGTCGGCACCGGCAAGAGCGACTTCACCCTGGCCGACAGCGCGCCGGTCTCGGCAATCCGCTGCCTGGCCGGTCCCAGCCGGCCGCGCGCGAGCCATGCCCATGACAACCAGGCCTGGCGCCTGATCAGCCAGCTGTCGCTGAACTACCTGTCGCTGAGCGAAGCCGGCCAGGGTGCCGCCGCCCTGCGCGAATTGCTGCGCCTGTATGGCGAGAGCAACGACGCCGCCCTGCAATTGCAGATCGAGGGCCTGCGCGAAGTCAGCAGCAAACCCTGCACCCGGCGCCTGCCGATGCCCGGACCGATCGTCTTCGGGCGCGGTTTGGAGATCACCCTGGAATTCGATGAAAACGCGTTTCGCGGCACCGGGGTGTTTCTCCTCGGCGCGGTGTTCGAACGCTTCCTGGCACGCTACGTGTCGATCAACAGTTTTACCGAGACGGTGATCCGTACCACCGAACGCGGCGAGATCATGCGATGGAAAGCCAAGCCCGGACGCCGTCCGACCCTGTGAGCACGCTCACGGCGATGCAGGCCGAACCCTGGGAATACGACTTCTTCCAGGCATTGCGGCGTATCGAGTGCGAATCGCCGCACCTGCCGCGCTTCGGCCATTCCCAGCGCCTGGCCGATGACCCCTTGCGCCTCGGCCAGCAGCTCGACTGCGCCTTCGCCCCGGCCACCCTGGCATCCATGACACCGGCCAGCGAGACCACACCAGCGCGGCTGGAACAGTTCTTCTTCGGCCTCGGCGGCCCCAACGGCCCGTTGCCGCTGCACCTGACCGAATACATGCGCGAACGCCAGCGCAACAATGCCGACAGCACCAGCAAGCGCTTCCTCGATATCTTCCACCATCGCCTGCTGAGCCTGTTCTACCGGGCCTGGGCCGAGGCACGGCCGACCGTCAGCCACGACCGCCCGGACGACGACTACTGGTCCGCGCGCCTGGCCGCCCTCAGTGGCCGGGGCATGCCCAGCCTGCTGAAACAGGGACTGATCCCGGACACCGCCAAGCTGCATTTCAGCGGCCACCTCGCCGCCCAGACCCGCTACCCGGATGGCCTGCGCGCCATCCTGCAAGAGTATTTCGGGCTGCCGGTGCAGATCGAGGAATACGTCGGCCAATGGCTGCACCTGCCGGAGCGCAGTCGCGTCGGCGTCAGCGCACACCAGCTGGGCGTCGACTTCTGCCTGGGCCAGCATGTCTGGGACCGCCAGCACAAATTCCGCATTCGCGTCGGCCCGCTCAAGCTGGCCGACTACATGGGCCTGTTGCCCGACGGTGAACCCTTCCGCCACCTGGTGGCCTGGGTCGCCGAATACCTGGGGCACGAGCTGGATTGGGACCTGAACCTGGTCCTGGAACAGCCGCAAGTGCCCAAGCTGCAACTCAACGGCCAGTTCCGCCTGGGTTTCAACACCTGGCTCGGCCAACCCCAAGAAGACGCCAAGGACCTGATCCTGGCCCGGCACTACGCCGATCAGGCCACCTCGGCCCACCATTCAAGGAGCCCGGACCATGGGTGAAATCAGCCGCGCCGCGTTATTCGGCAAACTCAACAGCGTCGCCTACAAGGCCATCGAAGCCGCCACGGTGTTCTGCAAATTGCGGGGCAATCCGTATGTGGAACTGAGCCACTGGCTGCACCAGCTGCTGCAATTGCAGGATTCGGACCTGCACCGCCTGATCCGCCAGTTCAATCTCGAACCGGCGCGCCTGGCCCGTGACCTGACCGACGCCCTGGACCGCCTGCCACGGGGCTCGACCTCGATCACCGACCTATCGTCCCACGTCGAAGAAGCGGTGGAACGCGGCTGGGTCTACGGCAGCCTGATGTTCGGCGAAAGCCAGGTGCGCACTGGCTACCTGGTGCTCGGCATCCTCAAGACCCCGAGCCTGCGCCATGTCCTGCTGGGGCTGTCGTCGGAGTTCGACAAGATCAAGGTCGAGGCCTTGAGCGAACGTTTTGACGAATACGTCGGCGACTCCCCGGAAAATAACCTGGGCGCCAGCGACGGCTTCAGCGCCGGTGCGGTGCCAGGCGAAGCCAGCGGCGCCATGGCCCCCAGCGCCATGGGCAAGCAGGAAGCCCTCAAGCGTTTCACCGTCGACCTGACCGAGCAGGCCCGCAGCGGCAAGCTCGACCCTATCGTCGGCCGCGATGAAGAGATTCGCCAGTTGGTGGACATCCTGATGCGTCGGCGCCAGAACAACCCGATCCTTACCGGCGAGGCCGGCGTCGGCAAGACCGCCGTGGTCGAAGGCTTCGCCCTGCGCATCGTTGCCGGCGACGTGCCGCCGGCCTTGAAGGATGTCGAACTGCGCAGCCTCGACGTCGGCCTGCTGCAAGCCGGCGCGAGCATGAAGGGCGAATTCGAACAGCGCCTGCGCCAGGTCATCGAAGACGTCCAGGCCTCTCCCAAACCGATCATCCTGTTTATCGACGAAGCCCACACCCTGGTCGGTGCCGGCGGCGCTGCCGGTACCGGTGACGCGGCCAACCTGCTGAAGCCGGCACTGGCTCGCGGCACCTTGCGTACCGTGGCCGCGACCACCTGGGCCGAGTACAAGAAGCACATCGAGAAAGACCCGGCCCTGACCCGCCGTTTCCAGGTGGTGCAGGTCGCCGAGCCGTCGGAAGACAAGGCCCTGCTGATGATGCGCGGCGTCGCCTCGACCATGGAAAAACACCATCAGGTGCAGATTCTCGACGAAGCGCTGGAAGCTTCGGTGAAGCTGTCGCACCGCTATATTCCGGCGCGCCAGTTGCCGGACAAATCCGTCAGCCTGCTGGACACCGCCTGCGCCCGGGTTGCCATCAGCCTGCATGCGGTGCCCGCCGAAGTGGATGACAGCCGTCGGCGTATCGAAGCGCTGGAAATCGAGTTGCAGATCATTGCCCGCGAACATGCCATCGGCGTCGATACCACCGCGCGCCGCAACAACAGCGAGAACCTGTTGGGTGCCGAACGCGAACGCCTGGCCGAGCTGGAAGTGCGCTGGGCCGATGAGAAAGCCCTGGTGGACGAATTGCTCGCCACTCGCGCAGAGCTGCGTGAAAGCGCCGGCGTCGTGGACAGCGATATCGAGCTGGGCCACGCGCTGCGGGAAAAACTGGTCGATCTGCAACAGCGCCTCAGTGCCCTGCAAGGTGAAAGCCCGCTGATCCTGCCGACCGTGGACTACCAGGCGGTGGCCTCGGTGGTGGCCGACTGGACCGGCATTCCGGTGGGCCGCATGGCCCGCAACGAACTGGAAACCGTGCTCAATCTCGACCAGCACCTGAAGAAACGCATCATCGGCCAGGACCACGCGCTGCGGATGATCGCCAAGCGCATCCAGACCTCCCGCGCCGGCCTCGACAACCCGAGCAAGCCGATCGGCGTGTTCATGCTCGCCGGCACCTCGGGCGTCGGCAAGACCGAAACCGCCCTGGCCCTGGCCGAAGCCATGTACGGCGGCGAGCAGAATGTCATCACCATCAATATGAGCGAGTTCCAGGAAGCCCATACCGTCTCGACGCTCAAGGGCGCTCCGCCCGGCTATGTCGGTTACGGCGAAGGCGGCGTGCTGACCGAAGCCGTGCGGCGCAAGCCTTACAGCGTGGTGTTGCTGGACGAGGTGGAAAAAGCCCACCCGGACGTGCACGAGATCTTCTTCCAGGTGTTCGACAAGGGCGTGATGGAGGACGGCGAAGGCCGGGTGATCGACTTCAAGAACACCCTGATCCTGCTGACCACCAACGCCGGTACCGAACTGATTTCGCACCTGTGCAAGGACGCCGGCAACGTGCCGGACCCGGAGGAAATCGCCAAGGCGCTGCGCCAACCGCTGCTGGAGATTTTCCCGCCGGCGCTGCTGGGGCGCCTGGTGACCATTCCTTACTACCCGCTGAGCGACACCATGCTCAAGGCGATCACCCGCTTGCAGTTGGGGAGGATCAAGAAACGCGTGGAAAGCACGCACAAGGTGGCCTTCGATTTCGACGACGCGGTCGTGGACTTGATCGTTTCGCGCTGCACCGAGACCGAGAGCGGCGGACGGATGATCGACACCATCCTGACCAACAGCCTGCTGCCGGACATGAGCCGCGAATTCCTCACGCGCATGCTTGAGGGCAAGGCGCTGGCGGGGGTGCGGATCAGTGAGCGGGATAACGAATTGCATTACCAGTTCAGCGACGCGGGCGCCTGATCCGACGTCTTCGCGGGCAAGCTCCGCTCCCACAGTGTCTGTGTCGTTCCCGTATTTTGTGTACGACAGAAGACCTGTGGGAGCGGAGCTTGCCCGCGAAGAGGCCCGCCCGAACACCACAATACCCAGAGATAACCCATGCTATTCACCCAAGCCACCCGCCTGGCCCAGATCAACAGCCCCCTCGGGTCGGATGTCCTGTTGCTCAAGGACTTCGGCGGTGGCGAGGAACTCGGGCGGCTATTCGACTACGAATTGCACCTGACCTCCAACGACGGCGCCCTGGACCTCAACCAGTTGCTCGGCAAACCCATGAGCCTGTCGCTACAGGTCCAGGGCGGCCTGCGTTACTTCCACGGCATCGTCGCCCGTTGCAGCCAGAACGTCAGCCAGGGCCAGTTCGCCAGCTACTCGGTCACCCTGCGCCCCTGGCTCTGGCTGCTGACCCGCACCTCCGACTGCCGGATCTTCCAGCACCAGAGCATCCCGCAGATCATCAAGCAGGTGTTCCGCGACCTGGGTTTCTCCGACTTCGAAGACGCCCTCAGCCAGCCCTATCGCGAGTGGGAATACTGCGTCCAATACCGCGAAAGCAGCTTCGACTTCGTCAGCCGGCTGATGGAACAGGAAGGCATCTACTACTACTTCCGCCATGAAAAGGACCGCCACGTGCTGGTCCTCGCCGACGCCTACGGCGCCCACCACAGCGCCCCGGGCTACGAATCCCTGCCCTACTACCCGCCGGACGGCCAGCATCGCGAGCGCGATCACCTCAACGGTTGGCACCTGGCCCAGGAAGTCCAGCCCGGCTCCCTGGAACTCAACGACTATGACTTCCAGCGCCCCAGCGCACGGATCGACGTGCGCTCGGCCATGCCGCGCCCGCACACCGCCGGCGACTATCCGCTGTACGACTACCCCGGCACCTACGTGCAGAGCCAGGACGGCGAGCATTACGCACGCACCCGCATCGAAGCGATCCAGAGCCTGCATGAACGGGTCGAGCTCAACGGTAATGCCCGTGGTGTGGGTTCCGGGCACCTGTTCAGCCTCACCGGCTTCGGTCGCCAGGACCAGAACCGCGAATACCTGATCGTCGGCGCCCGTTACTACATCGCCCAGGAAAACCTGGAATCCGGCGCGACGGGGGCCGGCGCGCAGTTCGAAAGCAGCCTGAGCTGCATCGACGCGCAACAGAGCTTCCGCCCCCTGGCGAACACCGCGCGGCCCACCGTCAAAGGCCCGCAGACCGCCGTGGTGGTGGGCCCGGCCGGCGAGGAAATCTGGACCGACCAGTTCGGCCGGGTCAAGGTGCACTTCCACTGGGACCGCCACGACCAGTCCAACGAAAACAGCTCCTGCTGGATTCGCGTGTCCCAGGCCTGGGCCGGCAAGAACTGGGGCTCGATGCAGATTCCGCGGATCGGCCAGGAAGTCATTGTCAGTTTCCTCGAAGGCGACCCCGACCGGCCGATCATCACCGGCCGGGTCTACAACGCCGAACAGACGGTGCCCTACGACCTGCCCGCCAATGCCACCCAGAGCGGCATGAAAAGCCGTTCGAGCAAGGGCGGCACGCCGGCCAACTTCAACGAAATCCGCATGGAAGACAAGAAAGGCGCCGAGCAGCTGTATATCCATGCCGAGCGCAACCAGGACATCGTGGTCGAGGTCGACGAGAGCCATGCGGTGGGCCACGACCGCAACAAGAGCGTGGGGCGCGACGAGACGGTGACTATCGGCTCGGTGCGCCTGCGGGCGGTCAAGGACGACGACATCCTGGTGGTGGGCCGCAAGAAGACCGACAGCATCAGCCAGAGCTATGTCATCGAGGTCGGCGAAAACCTGCGCCTGGTCTGCGGTGAAAGCGTGCTGGAACTGAATGCCAGCGGCCAGATCAACCTGAGCGGCGTGCAGATCAGCTTCCATGCCTCGGGCGACGCCGAGTTCAACACCGGCGGCACCCTGCACCTGAACAACGGCGGCGGCCCCGGCGCCGCGCCCGAAGGCCAAGGCGTCAAAGGCAGCATCGACGCCAGCGTCAACGCGATGTTCCCCAAGCCCAAATAACGAGATTCGCGAGCCATGACCTACCGCCTCAATGAATTCCAGTTCGCCCTGCCCGAGAGCGAGCTGCTGGACGCCTCGATCAATATCCTCAAGTTCCCGGAGCTGGGGACTTCGCTGATCGTCAGCCGCAGCCAGCTGGCCGAAGGCGAGACCCTGCAAAGCAACTTCGACGCCCAGCTCAAGCGCCTGGAGCAACAGGTCCAGGAACTGCGCTACCAACCGGGCCAGGCCGTGCGCCTGGGGGCCGATCAGTCGGTGGACGGCATCGAGTTGCGCAGCCAGTTCAGCAAGGGTGCGGAGAAAGTCTTCCAGTACCAGCTCGCACTGGTGTTGCCGGGCACCCGCAAGATGATCGCCCTGAGTTACGTCAAGGCTGACAAGTTGGGGGATGCCGAAGCGGCGCATTGGGCGACGATCAAGCAGTCCCTGCAATTCGACCGGGTGGTGTGACGGAAGCCGTGCATGTCTGACGCACTGTGGGCCGCCCGGCTGGGCGATGGACTGTCCCATACCTCGATGATGGCCGATATCCTCGGCGGCGTGCTGGAGGTGGCGGCCAACGTCGCCATCGGCGCGCTGGCGACAGCTGCGGTAGTTGCCGCGACCGGGATCACCGTTGCGACCGGCGGGCTGGGCGCCTGTGTCCTCGGCGCGGTGGTCGGGGTCATTGTCGGCGTGGCGATGAGCAAGACCGGTGCCGACAAGGGCCTGAGCAAGATGTGCGAGGACATCGGCAACGGCCTCTTTCCGCCCACGGTGCAGGCGACGATTCTCAGCGGTTCCACCGACACCCTGATCAACTCGATTCCAGCCGCCCGCGCCGCCGGTGCGGTGCCGTCCCATGTCGCGCCGGCGGGGACGCCCGAGAGCGAAGACGCCGCTCCCGCCGAGGGTGACAAGGCCGAGGAACCGGGCTTCCTCGATATGGCCAAGGGCTTTTTCTCGCAGATGTGGCGGCCCACGGTGGCGACACCGGCACCCGGTGCGGTGCCCAAACCGCTGGACCTGGTGACCTGCATGAAGCATCCGCCGATGCCGCCGCAGTTTCTTGCCGAAGGTTCGGAAAAGGTCAGCATCAACGGGCAACCCGCCGTGCGCAGTGGCGATCGCAGCACCTGCGATGCCACCGTGGTTTCGGCTGGGCTGATCTCGCCCAATGTCACCATTGGCGGCGGTTCGGTGGTGGTGCGCGAGATTCGCAGCGGCAAGACACCCGGCGTGGGATTGGCGATTACCGCGCTGATGATGCTCAAGGGCAGCAAGGGCAAATTCTTCTGCAACCTGCCGTGTATGTTGCTGGCCGGGGTCAATTCCTTCGTTACCAGCCAGGCCATCGGTGCGCTGACCAACGCTATCGCGGGTTCGCCGAATCCGGTGCATGCCGCGACGGGCGCCAAGGTGCTGGGCAGCGAGGACGAGCTGGACTTTGTCCTGCCCGGCATCCTGCCCATCGACTGGCAGCGTTTCTACAACAGTCGTGATGAACGTCGCGACACATTGCTCGGTACAGGCTGGAGCCTGCCCTATGAAGTCGGCGTGCGTATCGAGGTGCATCCTGAAGGCGGCGAGCGGCTGATCTATACCGATGAACAGGCGCGACGTATCGATATGGGCTCGATCCCGTTGGGCGGCGCGGTGTTCAGTCCGGGGGACGGCCTGGCGGTGCGGCGCAACGGTAATGGACAACTGCTGATCGAAAGCGATGACGGCTTGTATCGCCTGTTCGAACCGACCCTGGCCGATCCTTCGACTCTGCGCCTGAGCCAACTGGGCGACCGCAATGACAACCGGATCTATCTCGACTACGACGAGTCGGGGCGGCTGGTTCGACTGCGCGATACCCTCGATCTGGTGCAAGTGGAACTGATCTACAGTGCCCAGTGGCCTCGGCGTGTCAGCCAGATCGAGCGGTTATTTGCCGACCAGCAACGCGAAGTGCTGGTCAGCTACGACTACGACAGCAACGGCGATCTGGCCGAAGTGCACGACAACCTTGGTCAAGTGCAACGGCGCTTTGCCTACGATAACGGGCGGCGGATGGTCGAACATCAGTTGCCTACCGGGCTGCGCTGTTTCTATCAGTGGGCGCAGGTCGAACACCTTGAGTGGCGAGTGATTCGCCACTGGACCGATGACGGCGACGAATATCTATTCGACTACGACCTGAGCAAGGGCATCACCCGTGTCACCGACGGTTTGAAGCGTGTGAGCATCCGTCGCTGGAACCCGCAGCACCAGATCACCGAATACAGCGACAACCTCGGCCACACCTGGCACTTCGAGTGGAACGACGAGCGCCAGTTGCTCGGCGCCACCGATCCCCTGGGCGGGCGGCATCAATTCAGCTACGACGAAGCGGGCAATCTCAGCGCCAGCGTCGATCCGCTGGGGCGCAGTGAGTCGACCTTGTGGCTGGAACACTGGTCGTTGCCGCTGGTGGAAACCGACGCGGCGGGCAACAGCTGGCAATACCGCTACGACCCGCGCGGCAACTGCACCCACGAGACCGATCCACTGGGGCAAGTCACCCAATACCGTTTCGATGCCCAGGGTCAGGTGGTCGAGATCATCGACGCCACCGGTAAAAGCAAAACCTTGCAGTGGAACGACCTGGGGCAGTTGATTCGCCATGTCGACTGCTCGGGTTCGCCGACCATCTTCAGCTACGACCGGCGCGGTCATCTGCAGGTGGTCACCGATGCCCTCGGTGAACGCGTGACCTATCAGCATGATGCCCAGGGCCGCCTGTTGCAGAGCCAGTTGCCGGACGGTCGCGTCGAACAGTACCTGCGCGACGGCAGCGGCCAACTTACCGGTTATGTCGATCCGGCCGGGCACAGCACCGGTTATCAGTACGACCGTCGCGGCCAGGTACGCCAACGCATCGATGCCCATGGCCGGCAGGTGCAGTTCGGCTATGACGCCTATGGGCGTTTGCAAGCGCTGACCAACGAGAATGGCGAGAGTTATCGCTTTGCCTGGGATGCTGGCGACCGCCTGATCGAACAACGCGATCTCGACGGCAGCGCCCGCTGTTATGCCTATGACATGCTGGATAACGCGATCCGCGTGGAATACGTTCCGGCACCGTTTGGAAATGGGCTGGCGCTGGTACCGACGCAGCCGGTGACCCCCATCGTCCACCAGTTGGAACGTGATGCGGTGGGCCGGCTGATCGCCAAGGTCACCGATGATGGGCGTACCGAGTACGCCTACAACCCGCAGGACCAACTCATCGCCATCACCTTTACCGACAACGACGGTAATGAACAAAAGCTCGGCTTTGCTTATGACGCCCTGGGCCAGTTGCAGGAAGAACAGAGCGCGGCGGGTAGCTTGCGGCATCACTACGATGAGCTGGGCAATCTGATCCAGACGCAGTTGCCGGATGGGCGCTGGCTCAACCGGCTGTATTACGGCAGCGGGCATCTGCACCAGATCAATCTGGACGGCCGGGTTATCAGCGATTTCGAGCGTGATCGCCTGCACCGCGAGGTGTTGCGCACCCAGGGCCAGCTCAGCACACGCAGTGAGTACGACCGGGTTGGACGCCTACGTTCACGCTTGCGTCGTCCATCCAGCCAGCCACCAGTATTGCCGGCCCCCACGCAGAAGCATTTCGACTACGACCCCAGCGACAACCTGATCGGCCGCCTCGACCGCCAGCCACGGGGCGATCAACGCCAGTTACTGCATTACGACGCCACGGGCCGGATCATCGCCAGCCAGGACAGCGTGCAGGTCCAAGGCGAAACCTTCGCCTACGACGCCGCTGCCAACCTGCTGGACGGACCGTCAGCCAGTGCCGGACTGGTGGTGCACAACAAACTGCTGACCTATCAGGACAAGCGCTATCGCTACGATGGGTTTGGGCGAATGATCGAGAAGCGCAGTGGCAGTCATCGGGTGCAGCGCTTTGCCTATGACGCGGAACACCGGCTGATCGAGGTGCGCAATCAGGACGGTGCGCGGGAAACCATTGTGCGCATGACCTACGATCCGCTGGGGCGGCGTATCGGCAAGACCGAGCACGACAACAATGGCTATCCGCTGGGTGAAACGCGTTTTACCTGGGATGGACTGCGCTTGCTGCAGGAACATCGCAATAGCCAGACCAGCCTGTATCTGTATGCCAATGACGGTTATGAACCGTTGGCGCGGGTCGATGGCAGCGGGGAATTGCAGAAGGTCCGCTATTACCACAACGACCTCAATGGCCTACCCGAGCAACTGACCGAAGCGGATGGAGCCACGGTGTGGCAGGCGCGGTATCAGGTCTGGGGCAACACCCTCGAGGAGATACGCGAGCCGTATTACATCGAGGAACAGAACCTGCGCTTCCAGGGTCAGTACCTGGACCGCGAAACGGGACTGCACTACAACACGTTCAGGTTTTATGATCCGGATGTGGGGCGGTTTACTACGCCGGATCCGATTGGGTTGATGGGCGGGCTTAACCTTTATCAATATGCTCCAAATCCGCTGCTCTGGTCCGACCCATTGGGTTGGGCGGCGTGGGAGTCAGGAAGATTTGATGAGTGGTTTAACGCGGCGTCTGTCCAAGACATTAAAGATAACAAGACATCGGTAGCTGCGGCGTTGCGTGGGAGCGGTGGAAAGCATGAGCTGTTCCCCGTGTCGCTCGCGGCCAAAGCCAAAGAGTTAGGTTTCAGCGCACAAGAACTAAAAAAATACGTTGTCGATACCGACAGAATTACCTTTACTAAGGTTACCGATTCAAAAGGCGCACCCGTGCCAGATGGCGGACACCACGGCAGCCGTGCAGGCAGGCATTTTCACAACAAACTGATTGCCGAGTTGGAAAATGCTACCAGCAAACGAGAAGCCAAAAGAATTATCGCCAGAAATCATAAAAATCACATGAAACTGAGCAGGTGCTTATAAATGTCGAATGAAAACAACAACGTTCATGTCTGGGTAGGGAGCAACTTTTCTCCAGAAACTGAGTACATGGACTACTTCAAACTGGACTATTCCGTTGAAGGTGACTTTGACGACCCCAGCTATAAGCTCTGCGGGTTTTGTAAAGACATCGGTACGCTTTGGTATGACGAAGACTTCATAGGCATCATACCGCGCTGCGACAAGGAAGTTTCGTTGGATGAAATTCTCGTCGAGGCCGCCGTTGATCAAGACGAACTACCTCTAGTAAAAAAGGGCTGTGAAGCGCTGGGCATTAAAAAGGCCAATGCAATATTTTGGTATCAGGATGCAGATCTGCTTATCAAACAACCCATTAAAGACCACTACAACGGCCTGAAATACATCGGTTTATTCAAAGGCGACTGAATTGATTCACCATGCAATGCGCGGATCAGAAGGGAGCCGGATCTCCCCCTTTTGCCGAGAGGCTGCCAGGAAGGCCTTTGAGGTAGCGATTCGGTCACCTTCAAGAGGCTTTCATGTTCTACACCCTTGCATTCAAGAAAGACAAAAACTGTCCCACCTTCATCGATGGCGTCATTCATGAGTCGTTCAGCCCTGGCGCCTATGACGACTCGATGGACGCCGACTGGCACGACGCCGGCCCCGACGAAACACTCGCGCCCCTCCCGGAAAAGCTGGTGCTGATTACCAAGGACAAGCGCTATGACTTTGATTTCTGCACAGCCTTTGAAGGGCATACTGTCAGCGAGCGTTTCCTGAAGGTCTTCCAGAACCTCAAGACCTCTCGATGGGAAGTCGCAGAACTGGAGATCGTCAATCCAAAAGGTATTTCGGTCGCACAACGCAAATATTTTTTCATGCGCCAACAGCGAGCAGACAGAGAGGCTGTTGACGTGATCGATCAGGCACAGTCGAAAATCAACTTTCGGGCGAACGGTGAAATCAAAAACATCATCAGCCTGACGCTCAAAGAAAACGTCAGCACAGATTTTTTTAGTATTGATGAAATCACCTTGCTGGGATTCATATTTCTCTCGCCTCACGCAGCTGCTGCACTTAAAGAGCTTAACCTGGTAGGTGCTGAGGTGGTCGATACGGGGAAGGTGGGTTCAATTGATAGGGCCTAAGCGCTACTCGATAGGCAGGTGACATCTGCAAAATAGGCTCCTGTGCCTGAAAACAGAGCCCAAATGGGTAGGCGAACCTGCTTGGTTGAACAACCCACTCTTTTCCTACCCTCGTCAGCACAACATCCAAAAAATCCAGATATATTCATCCTGGAAATACTTTGTGCTCCCTGTCTAATAAAACCATAAAAAATGCCGATTACGATTGAAATCCATGAACACGCATTTTTTGACTGACACGCAGCTCTATCAAACTGATTTCAGGGGAAAGGCCGGCCAAGATTTTTTTCACGTGAGGACCACCCGCTTTCATGTCCTCAACTTTATAAGGTGTATAACCCAAACCCGCTTTATTCCGCCCCTTGCCTCCACTCCTGTATACGCTATCCCACGTATGCCTACCCAGTATTGTCAGGAAATTTGAAAATTGACCAAGTTCATCTTTTGTCCAGGCGGAGAAACACTCCCAATCCTTTTGGAAATACTTTAAAACCACGTACGGATTTTTATTTAATGGTCCCTCACGCGCGCCATTTTTCTTAAACGCGGGAAGGTCATATATTTTCCGTTCCAACGCAGTAGTAGCGGCAATCTCTTCTTTCTCAATCGCTATTACTTCCTCATTAACTTTACTCTTGGGCAACCTGCTAGCCATCGATTTCCGCCGCATACTTCGCTCTGAAAAATTCGCAAATTTCAGATTTTGGCATAATGACCTCGCAGCGCTCCTCCGGGCTCAAACTACCTCGAGCTTTAACCCATGGCGCATCTTTGTGAGTCATGTCCTCAAGTGTTTTTGCAGGCAGGTCAGCGTAGGCGTCAAAAACCTGAACCAGTATGTCTTCGGCCTCAGCGGAAACGACTGGGATTTTTTGATCTTCGGGAGCTGGCAGAGGATTCCATCCGTGCTTCTTAAATTCCTGAAACACTTCAGGAACTACCGGCCCATGAGCCCAAGCCTGAATTTGTTCAGGGAAAAGCTCTTTACCAATCAGCGTCTGAGTCCAGGCTTCCGCATAATAAAGTAGCTTCTGAACTTTCAAATGCGTAATAAGATCGCCTGACTCAGCACACTTCGCTATAAACCAATTCGCTATATCCAGAGCTTTGTGAAACGCCATAATCACCCCCTCCTATTTACCGCTGCATATTCTCACCCACCCCATAATGAGTCAATCCACCGAATTTCATGAGAGTCTTTTCTATTTTTTGCTCTACACTCCCAGAGCGCTTATCCTACAAACCTCAGAGCTATTTCCTCAATGGATCACAAATAACCGCTAGGCCACACTGGACAGGCGTTGGATCGCGATAACTCACGTCACAGCAATGAGTACCGCTCGCTATGCAAGTCTCATCACACACTCACTTTGCGAATAAAGAAATAGGAGTCTGCGGTACAGACTTACCAATCCGACACCACGCTCGCCCCACCCGCCGCCAACAGATGAAACATCCCACAAAAAATCCTCGTATTTCCCACGCACCTCAGCGCATGAGGGATATCGCCTGCACCACCAGTGATAAGCTACCGTTTGTTTGTCGCTGAAAGTTCAGCGATACGGGGTTCGCAGCCCGGTTGTGAATAGGCACACAGCGTCGCAAAAGCGGCTGTTTAAGGAGCCTAACAATGACAAATAACATTACCCTCAATCTGCCTCTCACTCGCCAAGCACCTAGCACGGTCGAAAAAGCGGTATATCTGCGTAAAATCTCTGACGTCCCTTCCAGCGAGGCTGAGTCGGGTCCGGCAAATACGCCAGGATTACTCAGTGCCCTCGCCGTCACTTCCTCCAAACCCGTCATCCCTGAAGATCCCTGCAAGCCCACGCTGTTTGCCATCCAACCGGGCATCAATGCCCAGGATGCGCTGACCTACGTGTCGCGACTGCTCGAAACGGCTGAACTCAATGGCGACGAAATCAGCCTGCATACCAACCCCGTCGAACGGGCGCTGTTCTGGGGCATGCTGCATTCGGTGGAAGTGGCTCGGGCGGTGGTGGATGCGTTGTTGGAGGGGTCGTCCGGGCCTCATCCTGCATCGCCTTTGTAGTACCTGAGCTTGAGAATGCTCGAATAATCAGGACCTAATCCGTACCTCCTGGAAATCCCGGTAACGATCAAACTGCCTTTTCTCAAACCGTTACCGGGATAACGACTCCGATTAGCCTCATACCGGTTAGTAATGCATCATCTTCGCCGAGTGTATTGGAACTGATGAAATGAGCATCAAGATTAAAGAGGCCGTCAAAATGGCCATTAACGACATCGTTGAACTTTTTTCAGTTCAGGACATATCCAATGTTTTACTTGAAGAAGTCGCCCGTGACTCAAATGAAAATTATCTGATTACTGTCGGATTCGAACGCCCCACTCTCAACGGAGGTGGAGCAGCCTTGGCGGCAGGCATTGCAGCACTGATGGCAACCCAACGGGTCTATAAGGTCGTTTGTATCGACAAGGAAAGTGGTGACGCCTTGTGGATAAAAGATCGAATGCTAGAGAAAAATTGACCCTCGCATAAAAACTCGGCCAGTCGTCGCACACCCGCCCCCTTCAAAAGCACCATCCCCAGCGTGGTCTATCCTTCAGGCGTCACTAGAGCCGGACCTCGACACAGGAGACAGCGAATGGATGCACGAGAAAGAGCGTTGATGCGGGCCAGCGTGGCCTTGGGGTTGCTGATCAGCACCCTGAAGAAGCACGATCTGGAAGCCCCCCTTTCCCTGGACGATCCACATTTCAAGGAGCTGATCACTCACCTGCGGGACAACTTGCTGGAGGCGCAGGCGGACGAGAGCGTTTCCAGTGTCATGGTCTCGATCAACAAGGTCTTCACCGATGGCGTGCGGCTCAATGCCCGCAGCGTGGGTAGCTTGTTGACGGCGCTGAAGAAGGTCGATGGGCTGCTTATCGAGGCCGGCGAGAGGCACGCTCCGTTGCAGCTGCTTCAGGTGAACGCAGGCTGAAATGCAGCCCTTGTAGGAGCCGGCTTGCCGGCTCCCACAAAAGCGGGTGCGGCGTTTGTGAGAACGCGCACCCGCTATTTGCTCGACAACTGTGATCCACCCCCGCAATCGCAGTAGGAATAATTTCCCACCAACATCAGATCATTCATACTCAGCCCCGCTCTTGACCTGATGATGGACCACTTGTCTTGCTGACCCTCCATGTCTGACCCGCTCTGGGCTGCCCGCCTGGGTGACGCGTTGTCCCATACCTCGATGATGGCCGATATTCTTGGCGGCGTACTCGAGGTCGCGGCCAACGTCGCCATCGGCGCACTGGCGACCGCCGCCGTGGTTGCCGCCACCGGGATCACCGTCGCCACCGGCGGGCTCGGGGCCTGTGTGCTGGGCGCCGTGGTCGGGGTGATCGTCGGCGTGGCGATGAGCAAGACCGGCGCCGACAAGGGCCTGAGCAAGATGTGCGAGGGCATCGGCAACGCGCTCTTTCCGCCCACGGTGCAGGCCACCATCCTCACCGGCTCGACCAATACTCTGATCAACTCGACTCCCGCCGCCCGCGCCGCCGGTGCGGTGCCGTCCCACGTCGAAGCGGCCGGCACGCCGGACAGCGAAGAAGCGGCCCCGGAAGCCAGCTACCTGGATATCGCCAAGGGCTTCTTTGCCCAGATGTGGCGACCCACGGTGGCAACGCCCGCCCCCGGCGCCGTGCCCAAGCCGTTGGATCTGGTGACCTGCATGAAGCATCCGCCGATGCCGCCGCAGTTTCTCGCCGAAGGGTCGGAAAAGGTCAGCATCAACGGCCAGCCCGCCGTGCGCAGTGGCGATCGCAGCACCTGTGACGCCACTGTCGTTTCGTCAGGGCTGATCTCACCCAACGTCACCATCGGCGGCGGCTCGGTGGTGGTGCGTGAAATCCGCAGCGGCAAGACTCCGGGCGTCGGCCTGGCAATCACCGCGCTGATGATGCTCAAGGGCAGCAAGGGAAAATTTCTCAGCAACCTGCCGTGCATGCTGCTGGCCGGGGTCAACTCCTTCGTCACCAGCCAGGCCATCGGCGCGCTGACCAATGCCATCGTCGGGTCGCCCAATCCGGTGCACGCCGCTACCGGCGCCAAGGTACTCGGCGGCCAGGACGAGCTGGACTTTGTCCTGCCCGGTATCCTGCCCATCGGCTGGCAACGCTTCTACAACAGCCGCGACGAGCGTCGCAACGGTCTGTTCGGTGCCGGTTGGAGCGTGCCCTATGAAGTCAGCGTGCGGATCGAACCGCACCCCGAAGGCGGCGAACGGCTGATCTACACCGACGAACAGGCCCGGCGTATCGACATGGGCTCGATAGCCCTGGGCAGCGCGGTATTCAGTGCCGGCGAAGGTTTGAGCGTCCGCCGGCATGGCAATGGTCAGTTATTGATCGAAAGCGACGACGGCCTTTATCGCCTCTTCGAAGCCCTGCCCGGCGAGCCCACTCACTTGCATCTGACGCAACTGGGCGACCGCAACGACAACCGGATCTATCTCGACTATGACGTCTCAGGACGGCTGGTGCGCCTGCGCGACACCTTCGATCTCGTCCAGGCCCAACTGATCTATAGCGACATATGGCCGAACCGGGTCAGCCATATCGAGCGCCTCCACCCGGATCGCCCGAACGAGCTGCTGGTCAGCTACACCTACGACCCGCGCGGCGACCTGGCGCAAGTACTGGACACCACCGGCCATGCACAACGACGCTTCGCCTACGACGACGGTCAGCGACTGGTAGAGCATCAACTGTCCGTCGGCTTGCGCTGCTTCTACCAATGGGCACAGGTCGAGGGTCGCGAATGGCGTGTGGTGCGGCACTGGACCGACGAAGGCGATGAATATGCCTTCGACTACGACCTGGATGCCGGGACCACCCGCATCACCGACAACCTCACGCGCACCAGCACCCGCAGCTGGAACCCGCAACACCAGATCACCGAATACACCGACAACCTCGGCCAGACCTGGCAGTTCCAGTGGAACGACGAACGCCAGTTGCTCGGCGCCACTGATCCCCAGGGCGGCCAGTACCAGTTCAGCTACGACGAGTCTGGCAACCTCAGCGCCATCGCAGACCCGCTGGGCCGTAGCGAATCGACCCTGTGGCTGGAGCACTGGGCCTTGCCGCTGGTGGAAACCGACGCAGCCGGCAACAGCTGGCAGTACCGCTACGACAACCGTGGCAACTGCATCCAGGAAACCAATCCGCGGGGGCACGTCACCCGGTATCGCGTCGATGCCCAGGGCCAGACCGTCGAGATCATCGACGCCAGCGGCAAAAGCAAGACGCTACGCTGGAGTCCCCTCGGCCAACTGCTCGAACATATCGACTGCTCCGGCTACCCGACACGCCTGGGTTACGACGAGCGCGGTCTGCTGCGCACGATCACCGATGCCCTGGGCGAACGCACCCAGTACGACTACGACCCCCGGGGCCGGCTGCTGAACAGCCACTTGCCCGACGGTCGCACGCACCAATACCAGCGCAACGCCGACGGCCAGTTGATCGGCTACACCGACCCGGCCGGACAGACCATCGCCTACCACTACGACCGTCGCGGCCAGGTACGCCAGCGCATCGATGCCAGCGGTCGGCAGGTGCAGTTCAGCTACGACGCCTATGGACGCTTGCAGGCACTGACCAACGAGAATGGCGAAAGCTATCGCTTCGCCTGGGATGCCGGCGACCGCCTGGTGGAACAGCAGGACCTGGACGGCAGCGCTCGCCGTTACACCTACAACGCCCGGAACGACGTCACTCGCGTCGACACCCTGCCCGCACCTTACGGCAGCGGCCTCGCGGTGGCCCCCGCAACGCCGGGCGCACCGATTATCCACCACCTCGAACGCGATGCCGTCGGGCGCCTGACAGCAAAAATCACCGACGACGGCCGCACCGAATACAGCTACGACGCGCTGGACCAACTGACAGCAGTCACCTTTACCGACAACGATGGCCAGGCACAGAACCTGGGCTTCGCCTACGACGCCCTTGGCCAGTTGCTCGAAGAGCAAAGCGCGGCGGGCAGCCTCCAGCATCACTACGACGAACTGGGCAATCTGATCCAGACACAGTTGCCGGATGGCCGCTGGCTCAATCGGCTGTACTACGGCAGCGGCCATCTGCACCAGATCAATCTGGACGGCCGGGTCGTCAGCGACTTCGAGCGCGACCGCCTGCACCGCGAGGTACTGCGCACCCAAGGTCAGCTCGGCACCCGTAGCGAATACGACCGCGCCGGACGCCTGCGTTCGCGCCTGCGTCGCCCGGTCGGCCAACCCTCGGCGCTGCCCGCGCCGACGCAACAACATTTCGACTACGACCCCGCCGATCACCTGGTCGGGCGCCTCGACCAGCAGCCGGGCAGCCCCCATCGACAGTTGATGCACCACGACGCCAGCGGCCGCATCGTCGCCAGCCAGGACAGCGTCCAGGGCCAGAACGAGACCTTCTCCTACGACGCCGCCGCCAACCTGCTGGACGGCCCCCAGGGCGGCCGGGTGCTGCACAACAAGCTGCTGACCTACCAGGACAAGCGCTACCGCTACGACGCCTTCGGCCGGATGATCGAGAAGCGCAGCGGCAGTCATCGGGTCCAGCGCTTTGCTTATGACGCCGAACATCGCTTGATCGAGGTACGCAACCAGGACGGCGCGCGGGAAACGGTCGTGCGCATGAGCTACGACCCGCTGGGCCGGCGCATCGCCAAGGGCGAGCACGACAGCCACGGCTATCCCCTGGGCGAAACCCGTTTCACCTGGGACGGTTTGCGCCTGCTGCAGGAGCACCGACACAGCCTGAGCAGCCTCTACCTCTACGCCGACGACGGTCACGAGCCGCTGGCCCGGGTCGACGGCAGCGGCGCGTTGCAGAAAATCCGCTATTACCACAACGACCAGAGCGGCTTGCCGGAACAACTGACGGAAAGCGACGGCCATGTGGTCTGGCGGGCCCGCTACCGGATCTGGGGCAATACCGTCAGCGAAACCCGCGAGCCCTATTACCTGGAAGAGCAGAACCTGCGTTTCCAGGGGCAATACCTGGATCGGGAAACCGGGCTGCACTACAACACTTTCCGCTTCTATGACCCGGATATCGGCCGCTTTACCACCCCCGACCCAATCGGCCTGGCCGGTGGCATCAACCTGTACGCCTATGCGCCGAACCCACTGACCTGGGCCGATCCGCTGGGACTGAGCAAATGCAGTGGTGGGGCCGCCAAGGGACCGCCGGGGCCGACACTGCCGAAGAACATCGCCGAGACCTTCACCGGTGGTACGTACAAAAACCGCAAACTCGCCAACAACGAGACGTACTACAAGTACCATGGCGTCGATAACCGGACCGGGCGCAAATTCGCCTGGCTCACCAACCAGAAATACACATCGGAAGACCAACTGCGCGCCGACCTCGCGATCCGTCATGACTGGGGCGTCAAGATCACCCGGGTCTCGGAATTCAACGTGCCCAAGGGCACCTGGATCAGCGAAGGGCCGGCGGCGCCGCAAGGTGCCGGCTACCCGGGTGGTGGCTATCAGGGCGTGGTCTCGAACCTGCCCCGCGCGTGGGTCGTCAATACCTTAGGAGTCCCCTGGTAATGCCGTTGAACGCTTTATTGACCGCCTTGGACATGCTGATCGCGCAGTTGCAGAAGAGCCGCAACGAGTCCGCGCCGTTTTTCATCGACAAGGCCGCTGAACTCAGAGCCGCCGGAGACATTCGCGAAGCCCTGGAAAGGCTCTCGACCTGCCGGGCCATGGCGCAATACGGCAATTTCTCCTACATCGAGGAGAGCCAGTTGGAAGTAGTGGTCGATGCAGCCGCCGCTTGCCTGGCAGCCCTGCCGAAACCCTGAATCGCGGGCATGAAAAATGGGCACCCGATCCAATCGGCGTGCCCATTTTTTCTACAGCACTCCCGTTGCTCCGAGAGTCGTGTACCTGATGCTTACGGGTTGACGCTGTCTTTGAGAAACTTGCCCGGTTTGAACGCGACGGTATTGCTGGCCTTGATTTTCACCGGCTCGCCCGTTTGCGGGTTCTTGCCGGTACGGGCACCGCGATGACGCTGCAGAAAGGTGCCGAAACCTACCAGGGTGACGCTGTCTTTGCGGTGCAGCGCGCCGGTGATTTCTTCGAGGACGGCGTTGAGCACGCGGCTGGCCTGTTCTTTCGTGAGGTCCGCTTTTTCAGCAATTGCAGCGGCGAGTTCTGGTTTACGCATAATGAAGCCTCTTTGACGGTTTTTTGTTGTTATGTCCGTGCTGTTCTTCCGGAACAGCGCCCAAGGCGCCGCAGGCTCTACTCTGCGGCAGACGGGAGTGAGGATGGCACGAGGCAAGGCACCGCGCCAGTCTCGTTACGACCTTTGTAGAGGCAAAAACAGGGTGTTTACGACAGAAGGACCGGTATTTACGCCAGCAGCGGCGGAAGTTCCTTGTTCAGGGCCAGTTTTTCCATCACCGCCGCACCGGTCAGGGCATAACCCAGCAGCCGACCGCCGGTGTCGCGGCACAAGGCCTTGATGTCGGCGCCCTGCCCTTCGACCGCCCAGACGCCTTCACTACCACGGGGCGGCGGCGACACCACCAGCGGGCACACCGGCGTCTTCACGGTGATCGGCATCGCGCCGTAGCTCACCGCCGTGGCGTTGCCGGCCAGGGTCTGGGCCAGCGCCCGGGCACAGCTCATCAGCGGCATGACGTACAGCAGGTTCAAGCCATCGACCTCGGCGCAGTCGCCCAGGGCATAGATATTGGCGTGGGAGGTTTTCAGGTGACGGTCGACCACCACCCCACGATTGACCTGCAAGCCGGCCGCCGCCGCCAGGTCGATGCGCGGGCGCAGGCCGATGGCCGAGACCACCACGTCGCAGACCACGGTGGCGCCGTCTGACAGGTGCGCCTCCAGATGATCGCCGCTGCGTTGCAGGCGGGTCAGCACCGGGCCCAGGTGGAAGCGCGCACCGAGGCTTTCCAGGCCGGCTTGCACAGCAGCGGCCGCCGCCGGGTGCAGCAGCGTCGGCATGACCTGCTCGCACGGCGCGACCAGTTCCACCTGGTAACCGCCGAGGATCAGGTCATTGGCGAACTCACAGCCGATCAGCCCGGCGCCCAGCAGCAGCACGCGCTGCTTACCCGCTGCCGCCGCGCGGAAGCGCGCGTAGTCTTCCAGGTCGTTGATCGGGAAAATCGCCTCGGGGGCATCGCCTTCCACCGGCACCCGCACGGTTTCCGCGCCCCAGGCCAGGATCAGGTCACGGTAGCTCACCGCTTCCTCGCCGATCCACAGGCGCTTGTGGCCCGGGTCGATGCCGCTGATACGGGTGTGGGTGCGGATCTCGGCCTTGAGTTGCTCGGCCATGGCGCCGGGCTCGGCCATGCTCAGGCCGTCGGCGTCCTTGTTCTTGCCGAAGCCGGTGGAGAGCATGGGCTTTGAGTAGGAACGCCCGTCATCGGCGGTGATCAGCAGCAGTGGGGTTTCGCTGTCGAGCTTGCGAAACTCCCGGGCCAGGTTGTAACCGGCAAGCCCGGTACCGACGATCACGACAGGTGCGCTCATTCCTTTCTCCAAATCCATAGATTGTGTTTAAAAATTGATCAATCAGCCGATTTCGATCATTTCGAAATCTGTTTTGCCGACGCCACAGTCCGGGCACAGCCAGTCGCCGGGGACATCTTCCCAGCGGGTCCCGGGGAGGATGCCATCATCCGGCCAACCGTCTTTTTCGTCGTAGATCAGCCCGCAGACCACACATTGCCACTTCTTCATCTCGTTACTTCCTCGGTTCCCAGGCGTTTGACGGCACGGACAGTCGATAGGTGCAGCGTTGCCGTCCGGCTCAGGGCGTTTTGTACTGATCGAAGCCCGCCGATGCAAGCACGATCGACAGTGCTGATAAACCGGGCGCTCTAAACGGCCGGACCGCCTGTGATAAGCTCGGCGCCTCACTGGCTGCCAATCAACTGCCCATCGTGCCGCACAAAGCCCCCGTTCCAGCGTCTCCCGCCTGGCTCACGCAGAGCCGGCTGACCACCCCGCCAGACGCACACACCCTCGACTGGTTATTTGACGAAGGGTCTCTTACCCGTCGCCTTACCGCACTTTCCGATAATGCTTTCAGTGTCACGCCACTGTTCGAAGGCTGGCAACCGCTGCGCGACGACGAGTGCGCCGCACTGGAGTTGCCCGGTGAAAGCCTGGGTTGGGTGCGCGAGGTGTATTTGCGCGGTCACGGCCAGCCCTGGGTGTTCGCCCGCAGCGTCGCGGCGCAGAGTGCCTTGCGCGAAGGCGGCCTGAATATGGATGAATTGGGCAGCCGTTCACTGGGTGAACTGCTGTTCTGCGATCAGGCGTTCGAGCGCCAGGCCATCGAGGTCTGCCATTACCCGGCGCCCTGGCTGCCGCTGGAGCACCGTGCCGATAACCTCTGGGCCCGCCGTTCACGTTTCAATCGCGGGCCGCTGAGCCTGCTGGTGGCGGAGACTTTCCTGCCGAGCCTGTGGCAAGCCGTCAGTGCCTGTAGGGAGAACTGCTGATGTACCTGAACCTGCTCAAATCCCTGAATCGCTTGCACCCACGGGCCTGGGACTTTATCCAGCTGACCCGCATGGACAAGCCCATCGGCATTTACCTGCTGTTGTGGCCGACCCTGAGTGCCCTGTGGATCGCGGCCAAGGGTGTACCGTCGCTGGGCAACCTGCTGATCTTCACCCTCGGCGTGGTCCTGACCCGCGCCGGCGGCTGCGCCATCAATGACTTCGCCGACCGCAAGGTCGACGGCCACGTCAAACGTACCGAACAACGGCCCCTGGCGGCCGGGCGGATCAGCGGCAAGGAAGCCCTGGCGGTGTTCGCGCTGCTGATGGGGATCAGTTTCCTGCTGGTGCTGTGCACCAACGCGACCACGGTGTGGCTATCGTTCGGTGCCCTGGCGGTAGCGGCCTGCTATCCGTTCATGAAGCGCTACACCTATTACCCGCAGGTGGTGCTGGGCGCGGCGTATTCCTGGGGCATCCTGATGGCCTTCACCGCCGAGACCGGCAGCCTGCCCGCCGCGGCCTGGTTGCTGTATATCGCCAACCTGCTGTGGACGGTGGCGTTCGACACCTACTACGCCATGACCGACCGTGAGGACGACCTGAAGATCGGCGTGAAATCCACCGCCATTCTGTTCGGCGAGGCCGATCGGGTGATTATCCTGACCTTGCAGGGCCTGATGCTCGGCTGCCTGCTGCTGGCCGGAGCGCGGTTCGAGTTGGGGGGCTGGTTCCATGTCGGGCTTTTGGCCGCGGCGCTGTGTTTTGTCTGGGAATCCTGGGTCACTCGGGGCAAGGACCCGCAGCTCTGCTTCAAGATGTTCCTGCACAACCACTGGGCGGGGTTGGCGATTTTCCTGGGAGTGGTGCTGGACTACGCGACGCGCTGATCAACCCTGCTCGCCAGCCAGGCACCCGTTCCAGAGGACACAACGGAACCTGTAGGAGCCTGGCTTGCCAGCGAAGCTTTTAGCGGTCTCAAGGGCCTCTTCGCGGGCAAGCCCTGCTCCTACAAGGTATTGCGGTGAATCAGTGCTTGGCCACGTGCCACATGCCGCCTTTGCCATCACCCATCATATCTCCAGGCTTGGCGTCCATCTTGAAGGTGTACATCGGCTTGCCGTCATGCGCCCACTGCATCATGCCGTCGTCGCGCTTGATCACCGTCCACTTGCCCTCCGGCTTGGCATCCGCCGGAGCCATCATCGGCGGCCAGTTCTCGGCGCACTTGTCGGCGCACATGGATTTACCACCCTTGTCCTTATCAAAGGTGTACAACGTCATGCCTTTGCTATCGACCATCATGCCGTCTTTCATCATGGCTGGCTCAGCCGCGAAAGCCAGGACCGGCAGCGTTAGCGCCGCCGTTACCATCAAGGCTTTCAACGAAAACGAAGAGTAAGTCATAAGAACCTTCCTTTTGTGGTTGTAGGTTTCGAACCCCCAGCGTAGCCCATGAATGTGACCATTGCGGCGTGCAGAAAAAAGCTGTCACATGTCTGCAATAATTTCGTTATCTAATGCGGCGCAAGACAGTTAAATGACAAGAGGGTGAAGGGATATGGTTGGCAGGAGCATTCTGATCGTCGACGACGAAGCGCCCATCCGCGAGATGATCGCCGTGGCGTTGGAAATGGCCGGCTATGACTGCCTGGAAGCCGAAAACTCCCAGCAGGCCCACGCGATCATCGTCGATCGCAAACCCGACCTGATCCTGCTTGACTGGATGCTCCCCGGCACCTCGGGCATCGAGCTGGCCCGGCGCCTCAAGCGCGACGAGCTGACCGGCGACATCCCGATCATCATGCTCACCGCCAAGGGCGAAGAGGACAACAAGATCCAGGGTCTTGAAGTCGGCGCCGATGACTACATCACCAAGCCGTTCTCCCCACGGGAACTGGTGGCCCGCCTCAAGGCCGTGCTGCGCCGTGCCGGTCCGACCGACGGCGAAGCCCCCATCGAAGTCGGCGGCCTGCTGCTCGATCCCATCAGCCACCGGGTGACCATCGACGGCAAACCGGCGGAAATGGGGCCTACCGAATACCGCCTGTTGCAGTTCTTCATGACCCACCAGGAGCGCGCCTACACCCGTGGCCAGTTGCTGGACCAGGTCTGGGGCGGCAATGTCTATGTCGAGGAGCGCACCGTCGACGTGCATATCCGCCGCCTGCGCAAAGCCCTGGGCGATGCCTACGAGAATCTGGTACAAACCGTGCGCGGCACCGGCTATCGTTTCTCGACCAAGGGTTGAGAACAGCTGCAAACAACCCGCAATACATCGGTAACCGAGCCGCTTCACACTGGCAGCGTTGAAGCGTGTCGCTCGAATGGCTTCGCCTCCAAGGACGCATGTTGAAGTGAATCAAAACTGGCATGGCACCCTGATCCGCCATCTGTTGTTGCTGGTGACCGGCTGCCTGGCGGCTGGCCTGGCCAGCGGCTATTACGGTTGGAGCCTGGCCGTGGGCCTTGGGCTTTACCTGGGCTGGACCCTCAAGCAACTGCTGCGCCTGCATCAATGGCTGCGCCAGCACAAACCCGAAGAGTCACCGCCGGACGGCTACGGCCTGTGGGGCGATGTATTCGACAGCATCTATCACCTGCAACGCCGCGACCAGCGCGTGCGCGGGCGCCTGCAAGCGGTGATCGACCGTGTCCAGGAGTCCACCGCCGCCCTCAAGGACGCGGTGATCATGCTCGACAGCGACGGCAACCTGGAATGGTGGAACCGCGCGGCGGAAACCCTGCTGGGCCTCAAGACTCCCCAGGACAGCGGCCAGCCGGTGACCAACCTGGTGCGCCATCCGCGCTTCAAGGAATACTTCGAGCAGGAAAGTTACGCCGAGCCGCTGGAAATCCCCTCGCCGACCAATGACCGGCTGCGTATCCAGCTCTATATCACCCGCTACGGCAACAACGAGCACCTGATGCTGGTGCGCGACGTGACCCGCATCCATCAGCTGGAACAGATGCGCAAGGACTTCGTCGCCAACGTCTCCCATGAGCTGCGCACGCCGCTGACGGTGATCTCCGGCTACCTGGAAACCCTGCTCGACAACGTCGAAGAGGTGAACCCGCGCTGGGTCCGCGCCCTGCAGCAGATGCAGCAGCAAGGCAGCCGCATGCAGACCCTGCTCAACGACCTGCTGCTGCTGGCCAAGCTGGAAGCCACCGACTACCCGTCGGACAACCAGCCGGTACGCATCGACACGCTGTTGCAGTCGATCAAGAACGACGCCCAGGCCCTGTCCGGGCAACGCAACCAGACCATCACCCTGGAAGCCGACGGCGCCATCCGCCTCAAGGGCAGCGAGGCGGAATTGCGCAGCGCCTTCTCCAACCTGGTGTTCAATGCCGTCAAATACACCCCGGCCGAAGGCAATATCCGCATTCGCTGGTGGGGCGACGAGCACGGCGCGCACCTGAGCGTGCAGGACTCGGGCATCGGCATCGACAACAAGCACCTGCCGCGCCTCACCGAACGCTTCTACCGGGTCGACTCCAGCCGCAACTCCAACACCGGTGGCACCGGCCTGGGCCTGGCGATCGTCAAACACGTGTTGTTACGACATCGCGCGCGCCTGGAAATCAGCAGCGTATTGGGCCATGGCAGCACCTTCACCTGCCATTTCGCCCCGGTCCAGGTGACACGCAACAGCACCCACAACCTGCCCGCCTGAGGCCTTGCCGGGACACCGGCCAGGCCAGGCCACTAGGCAACGGGCGCATCTGCCGCTACATTGGATGACTTGTGCCTGCCTTTCGGGCCTGCGCCCACCTACTTCAAATTGAAATACGGAACCCGTAAAACCCCATCATGGACCCTTCCCCTAGTAGCTTGACCCTCGCTTCGCTCTTCGCCGACTTCGGCATGATTCTTTTCGCTCTGATCCTGGTATTGCTCAACGGTTTCTTCGTTGCGGCGGAATTCGCCATGGTCAAGCTGCGCTCGACCCGGGTCGAGGCCATCGCCCACAAGAACGGCTGGCGCGGACAGATCCTGCGCACGGTGCACAGCCAGTTGGACGCCTACCTGTCCGCCTGCCAGCTGGGTATCACCCTGGCCTCCCTGGGCCTCGGTTGGGTCGGCGAGCCGGCCTTCGCCCACTTGATGGAGCCGTTGCTGAGCGTCCTCGGGGTGAACTCCGCCGAAGTGGTCAGGGGCGTGTCGTTCTTTACCGCCTTCTTCATCATTTCCTACCTGCACATCGTGGTCGGGGAGCTGGCGCCCAAATCCTGGGCGATCCGCAAGCCCGAGTTGCTGTCGCTGTGGACGGCGGTGCCGCTGTACCTGTTCTACTGGGCGATGTACCCGGCCATCTACCTGCTCAACGCCAGCGCCAACGCCATCCTGCGGATCGCCGGCCAGGGCGAGCCCGGCCCCCATCACGAGCACCATTACAGCCGTGAAGAACTCAAGCTGATCCTGCACTCCAGCCGTGGCCAGGACCCCAGCGACCAGGGCATGCGTGTACTGGCGTCGGCGGTGGAAATGGGCGAACTGGAAGTGGTCGACTGGGCCAACTCCCGTGAAGACCTGGTGACCCTGGACTGCAACGCGCCGCTCAAGGAAATCCTCGCGCTGTTCCGTCGCCACAAGTTCAGCCGTTATCCGGTGTACGACGCCGAACGCAACGTGTTCGTCGGCCTGCTGCACATCAAGGACCTGCTGCTGGAACTGGCGGCCCTGGACCATATTCCCGAGTCGTTCAACCTCGCCGAGCTGACCCGGCCGCTGGAGCGGGTATCGCGGCACATGCCGCTGTCGCGCCTGCTGGAGCAGTTCCGCCAGGGCGGCTCGCACTTCGCCCTGGTGGAAGAAGCCGACGGCAAGGTGATCGGCTACCTGACCATGGAAGACGTGCTCGAAGTGCTGGTCGGCGATATCCAGGACGAACACCGCAAGACCGAGCGCGGCATCCTCGCCTATCAGCCGGGCAAGTTGCTGGTGCGTGGCGATACGCCGTTGTTCAAGGTCGAGCGCCTGCTGGGCATCGACCTGGATCATATCGAGGCCGAAACCCTCGCCGGGCTGGTCTATGACAGCCTGAAGCGGGTGCCGGAAGAGGAAGAAGTGCTGGAAGTCGAAGGCCTGCGCATCATCATCAAGAAGATGAAAGGGCCGAAGATCATCCTGGCCAAGGTCCTCAAGCTCGACTGATAGGGGTCATTTCCCTCTCAGGGCAAAATTCGGCAGCATCTCCAGCGGCTGGCTGAACTGATAGGGAATCGACACCAGCCCCATCCCGGTATTGCGCTGCACCACGAAGTGCAGGTGCGGCCCGGTGGTGTTGCCGGTGTTGCCCGACAGCGCCAGCGGGCTGCCCACTTCCACCCGCTGGCCTTCGCGCACGCTCACCGAGCCTTGCTTGAGGTGCAGGTACACGCCCATGGTGCCGTCGTCGTGCAGCACCCGCACGAAGTTGCCCGAAGGGTTCTTGCCGCCGCCGCTCTGGTCGTTCTCGGTCTTGATCACCACTCCGCCCCGCGCCGCGATGATCGGCGTGCCCACCGGCATGGCGATATCCATCGCGTAACGGCTCTTGGCGCCGAAGTGGCTGTATTGCCCGTTCGGCCCCTGGGTCAGGCGAAACGGCCCGCCACGCCAGGGAAAGGGGTAACGATAGCCCTGGGCCTGCCCTGAAGGGTCACCCAGGAAGTATTGGAACTTGGGGACGTAGCGCATCGGCTCGCCGGTCTGGATCGGCATGAGCAGCGCCAGGCGCTGGTTGCTGCGGGCCGGCAGGACCTTGCGGATCGACTGCGGCGCGCCGCTGACATTCTTCAGGGCACCGAAACCGAGCTCGATCTCCACCGGGGCATACAGGTCGTTGCGCACGTAGACCTCATCACCGCCCTTCTGCTTGCGGATATCCAGGCGCACCTGACGCTCCAGGTGCTCGACCATCCGATCACGAAACACGAATACCTGGGCACCCGGTGCCGGGCGGTCACTGTAGGAGACCACCCCATTGGCATCGGTGTACTTGTAGATGGTCATGGCCGCAGCCGAGGTGGCGGCCATCAACAGACCACAGGAAAGCAGCAGGCGCAGGAACATAAGCGAGAGTCGCCGAATAAAACATGGCGACCAGACTAGCAGGTGGCCAGGGCATTTGTGTGAATCACGCCAGCTGGATGGCCCCGGGGCCAAAGCACAGGTCGACGTTCAATTGAGCCGGCTCGGACAGGTTCACCAGCGCATCGAGGGAGAACTTGTCGATCTTGCCGTTCAGCAGGTCATTCAACCTCGGTTGGGTGATCCCCAGGCGCTTGGCTGCGTCCTTCTGGGACAGCTCCCAGGCGTTGACCCGGCTGATCAGCTCCATCATCAGCTTGGAGCGCAGACGCATGTTGGCGGCCTCTCTCGGGGTGTCCTCAAGGGCATCCCAAACAGAGGCGAAACGTTCAGTCTTGTTGGGGTCTGTCATGGCGTTGCTCCTATCTCGTACAGTCTGGCCCGCGCCAGTTCAATATCCCGGGTTTCCGTTTTCTGGGTGGTCTTTCTGAAGGCGTGAAGGACATACAGGGCATCGGCCCGGTTGACCACATAGAACACCCGAAATGCGCCACTCTCTTCGCTCACCCTGATCTCGTAGACACCCTTGCCTACCGTCTTCATGGGCTTCCAGTCGCAGGGCGCTTCACCCTGCTGCAGAAGATCCAGCTGAAAACCGACGGCTCTTCGCGCATCCAGCGGGAACGCCTTGAGATCCCTGAGTGAGCTCCCTACAAACACCACATCCTTGTGCCTTGGCATCGACTTCTCCTGTTGCTGACAGGAAAAGCCTAATCAATGGACGGGATGTCCGTGGTGCGAGGTTGTTTCAAAGCTTGGCTGAAGGGCCGTCCGCCCAGCTGTACCACTCAAAATCAGCTTATATCGAAATAGATATAAAACAACTTGAACGGAAGGATTCGGACGAAAGGTTTTTCGAGTACAGGAGCCGATACAGGAGGAAGGTCAGGCAAACGGCGCGGTGTGCGAGGCCACCACGCCGTCAGGCGGGCATCAAGCCCCGGGAACGAAGTGCTTGAGAGCGGTGCCGCGGGCGATCAGGCGGGAGATGTAGTCCAGCTTCTGGGCGTCCTGGTCGACAAAGCGGAAGGTCAGTTGCAGCCATTCGCTGTCCGGCTTCGGCTCATGGGCAACAATCGCATGCAGATAGCCGTTCAAACGGGCGATCTCGGCGTTGTCGCCCTGCTCCAGGTCCAGCACGGCGTTTTCCAGGACCTGCGGGAGGATCTCGGTACGCCGTACCACCAGCAAGGCTTCCTTGATGCTCAGCGCCTTGATCACGCATTGCTGGGTGCCGCTGGACAGGCGCAACTGGCCCTGGCCACGACCGCCCGAGGCCGCTGCTGCACCTGCCGGCGATGCGGCAGTGGCCGGACGCACCGGCGGGCTGTTGAGCAGGCCTTTGGACGGTGCCGCCGGGGCTTGCGCAGCCGCCGGGCTGACCACTTCGGCGCGGCCGCCGGTCAGGGCACTCAGGGAGTCATTGGCAAAAGCCGAGTTGGCCTTGGTCGGCGCGCTGTTCATCAAGGTGTCGAGCTTGCCGACCTTGTGCAGCGCCTGCTTGACCTTGGTCAGCAACTGTTCGTTGGTAAACGGCTTGCTCACATAACCGGAAACACCGGCCTGGATCGCCTGAACCACGTTTTCCTTGTCGCCACGGCTGGTCACCATGACAAACGGCATGCCCTTGAGATTGTCCTGCTGGCGGCACCAGGTCAGCAACTCCAGACCGGACATTTCCGGCATTTCCCAGTCGCACAACACCAGGTCGAACGCTTCGCGAGCCAGTATCGCCTGGGCCTTGCGCCCGTTGACAGCGTCTTCGATCCGGATGCCCGGGAAGTAGTTGCGCAGGCATTTCTTCACCAGATCGCGGATGAACGACGCGTCATCCACCACCAACACACTGACTTTACTCATTGACCATTCCTCTGAAAATCCCGGCTAGCATACTGACTAATGGCTATTTGCCAACAGCGATTGGTCACACCGGGACTTTTCGTTCGCGGGTGCTCGTAAATTCGTACGCCACAAACAAAAACGCCCGGCCTTAGGCCGGGCGTTTCTCTCAGGCAATCTTACTTATCGTCAGCTTCGCCGGGAACATTAGCAGTTTCGGACAAGGTGCCCTCAACTTCCTGGCGCATGCGCTTGAGGCCCATGTGCCGGACATCAGTGCCGCGCACCAGGTAGATCACCAGTTCGGAGATGTTACGTGCATGATCGCCGATGCGCTCCAGGGAACGCAGCACCCAGATGATGCTCAACACCCGGCTGATCGAGCGCGGATCTTCCATCATGTAGGTCGCCAGCTCGCGCAGGGCAGTCTTGTACTCACGGTCGATGATCTTGTCGTATTGCGCCACCGACAACGCCAGTTCGGCGTCGAAGCGGGCAAAGGCGTCCAGTGAGTCACGGACCATGTTGCGCACCTGGTCGCCAATGTGCCGCACTTCGACATAACCCCGCGGCGCCTCGCCTTCCTCGCACAGCTGGATGGCGCGACGGGCGATCTTGGTCGCTTCGTCACCGATGCGCTCCAGGTCAATCACCGACTTGGAGATGCTGATGATCAGGCGCAGGTCGGAGGCCGCCGGCTGGCGACGGGCCAGAATGCGCAGGCATTCCTCGTCGATGTTGCGTTCCATCTGGTTGATCTGGTCGTCGATTTCGCGCACTTGCTGGGCCAGGCCCGAGTCGGCTTCGATCAACGCGGTGACCGCGTCGTTGACCTGCTTCTCGACCAGACCGCCCATGGCCAGGAGGTGGCTGCGTACTTCTTCCAGTTCCGCATTGAACTGTGCGGAAATGTGATGGGTAAGACCGTCTTTATCAATCATTGTGTCGCTCCGCGAAAGCTGCAAGCTTCAAGCTGTAAGCTTCAAGCCGAATTATGAATATGCTCAGGCTGCCCGTGCTTGCCGCTTGTCGCTGACGACTTGCAGCTTCCTCACCTAGCCATAACGACCGGTGATGTAGTCTTCTGTCTGTTTCTTCGCCGGGTTGGTGAACAGGGTGTCGGTATCACCGAACTCCACCAGCTTGCCCATGTACATGAAGGCGGTGTAGTCGGAAACCCGCGCCGCCTGCTGCATGTTGTGGGTGACGATCACGATAGTGAACTTAGATTTCAACTCATAGATCAGTTCTTCGACCTTGAGGGTCGAGATCGGATCGAGTGCCGAGCACGGTTCGTCGAGCAGCAGCACTTCCGGTTCGACCGCGATGGTCCGGGCAATCACCAGACGCTGTTGCTGACCGCCGGACAGGCCCAGGGCCGAGTCGTGCAGGCGATCCTTGACCTCTTCCCACAGCGCCGCGCCCTTGAGGGCCCATTCCACGGCTTCATCGAGAATACGCTTCTTGTTGATGCCCTGGATACGCAGGCCATAGACCACGTTTTCGTAGATGGTCTTGGGGAACGGGTTGGGCTTCTGGAACACCATGCCGACCTTGCGGCGCAGCTCGGCGACGTCCTCGCCCTTGCGGTAGATGTTGTTGCCGTAGAGGTTGATTTCACCCTCTACACGGCAACCGTCCACCAGGTCGTTCATGCGGTTGAAGGTGCGCAGCAACGTCGACTTGCCGCAACCGGATGGGCCGATGAAGGCGGTCACGCGCTGCTTGGGGATGTTCATGCTGACGTCGAACAGCGCCTGCTTCTCGCCGTAGTACAGGCTCAGTTTCGGGACTTCGATGGCGACGGTTTCGCTCGCCAGGTCCAGGCTCTGCTTGCTACGGCCCAGGGCGGACATGTTGATGCCGTGGGTTTGGGTTTCATGCTGCATGGGGTAACTCCCTGCGCTAACAAATTCGGTTCAATGAGCCGTCGACACAACGCCTGGGTCAACGGTAACGCCGTTCTGTAGGAGCGTGGCTTGCCCGCGAAGGGGGCCTCAAGACCGCCAAAAGCTTCGCGGGCACGCCACGCTCCCACAGGGACGGCAATCAGCTATCCAGCGCCTTGTACTTCTCGCGCAGGTGGTTGCGAATCCATACGGCCGACAGGTTCAAGGTGGCGATCACCAGCACCAGCAACAACGCCGTGGCGTAGACCAACGGACGAGCGGCCTCGACGTTCGGGCTCTGGAAGCCGACGTCGTAGATATGGAAGCCCAGGTGCATGATCTTCTGGTCCAGGTGCAGGTACGGGTAGTTGCCGTCCACCGGCAGCGACGGCGCCAGTTTCACCACACCCACCAGCATCAGCGGGGCCACTTCGCCGGCGGCGCGGGCCACGGCGAGGATCATGCCGGTCATCATCGCCGGGCTGGCCATCGGCAGGACGATCTTCCACAAGGTCTCGGCCTTGGTCGCACCCAGGGCCAACGAACCCTCACGCACGGTACGCGGGATCCGCGCCAGGCCTTCCTCGGTCGCCACGATCACCACCGGCACGGCCAGCAGCGCCAGGGTCAGGGACGCCCAGAGCAGGCCCGGGGTGCCGAAGGTCGGTGCCGGCAGCGCTTCTGGGAAGAACAGCCGGTCCAGCGAGCCGCCCAGCACATAGACGAAGAAGCCCAGGCCGAACACGCCGTAGACGATCGCCGGAACGCCGGCCAGGTTGTTCACCGCGATGCGGATGATCCGGGTCAGCACGTTCTGCTTGGCGTATTCACGCAGGTAGACCGCCGCCAGCACGCCGAATGGGGTCACGATCATCGCCATGATCAGGGTCATCATCACGGTGCCGAAGATCGCCGGGAAAATCCCGCCTTCGGTGTTGGCTTCACGCGGGTCGTCGCTGAGGAACTCCCAGACCTTGCTGAAATAGAAGCCCAGCTTGGTCAGCTTGCCCATGGCGTTCGGCTGATAGGCATGGACCACTTTGCCGATGCTGATTTCCAGTTCCTTGCCGTTGGCATCGCGGGCCGTCAGGCTGTCGCGGTTGAACTGGGTGTGCAGATCGCTCAGGCGTGCTTCGATGTCCTGGTAGCGGGCATTCAGTTCCGCGCGTTCGGTCGCCATGTCGGCTTGCGCGGTGGCGTCGAGACGGCCTTCGAGCTCCAGCTTGCGGCTGTGCAGACGGATCCGCTCGAGGCCGGCGTTGATGGCGCCGATGTCGCTCTTCTCCAGCGTCTTGATCTGCGCCGCCAAAGCGTTCACGCGCTGGACACGGGCCTGCAACTCGGGCCAGGCGGCTTCGCCTTCGGCGATCACCTTGCCGCTTTCCTTGACGTTGACCAGGGTGCCGTAGAAGTTGCCCCACTCACGCCGCTCGATGGTCATCAGTTCGGCCGGGTAGGTCTGGTCCTGCAACCACTCGCCGACGATCCAGGTGAAGTCGTTGCCGTTCAGGTCGCGGTTACCGACCTTGATCAGCTCCCGGGTCATGAACTCGGGGCCTTCATCCGGTACCGGCAGGCCGGCCGTCTTCAGGCGCTCGCGAGGGACCTCTTCCTTCTGTACCACCTCGCCGACCACGACCTGATTGGCCTGGCCCGGCACGTTGTACTGGGCATGCACCAGGTCGGCCGGCCAGAAGTGGCCCAGGCCGCGCACAGCGATCACGGCCAGCAGGCCGATGGTCATGATGACCGCGATGGATACCGCACCACCGCTGATCCAGACGCCGGGGGCGCCGCTCTTGAACCAGCTGTTCAGGGAGTTCTGTTTCACAGACTTCTACCTTTCTTAAAGCGACGAGTATTTCTTGCGCAGACGCTGACGAATCAGTTCCGCGAGGGTGTTCATGATGAACGTGAACAGCAGCAGCACCAGCGCCGAGAGGAACAGCACGCGGTAGTGACTACCACCCACTTCCGACTCCGGCATCTCCACCGCGACGTTGGCCGCCAGGGTGCGCAGGCCTTCGAACAGGTTCATCTCCATGACCGGGGTGTTGCCGGTGGCCATCAGCACGATCATGGTCTCGCCGACGGCGCGGCCCATGCCGATCATCAGCGCCGAGAAGATCCCCGGGCTGGCGGTCAGGATCACCACCCGCGTCATGGTCTGCCACGGCGTGGCGCCCAGGGCCAGCGAGCCCAGGGTCAGGCCGCGCGGTACGCTGAACACGGCGTCTTCGGCGATGGAGTAGATGTTCGGGATCACCGCGAAGCCCATGGCCAGGCCGACCACCAGGGCATTGCGCTGGTCGTAGGTGATGCCCAGGTCGTGGGAGATCCACATGCGCATGTCGCCACCGAAGAACCAGGTCTCCAGGTGCGGGCTCATGAACAGCGAGAGCCAGCAGACGAACAGGATCACCGGGATCAGGATCGCACTTTCCCAGCCGTCCGGCACCCGCAGGCGCAGCGACTCGGGCAGGCGGCTCCAGCCGAAACCGGCCACCAGGATGCCGATCGGCAGGAGCATCAGCAGGCTGAAGATCCCCGGCAGGTGCCCTTCTACATAAGGCGCCAGGAACAGGCCGGCGAAGAAGCCGAGGATCACCGTCGGCATCGCTTCCATCAATTCGATCACCGGCTTGACCTTGCGGCGCATGCCCGGCGCCATGAAGTAGGCGGTGTAGATCGCGGCGGCGACGGCCAGCGGTGCGGCCAGGAGCATGGCGTAGAACGCGGCCTTCAGGGTACCGAAGGTCAGCGGCGACAGGCTCAGCTTGGGTTCGAAGTCGGTGTTGGCGGCGGTCGATTGCCAGACGTACTTGGGTTCGTCGTAGTTCTCGTACCAGACCTTGCTCCACAGCGCGCTCCAGGAAACTTCCGGGTGCGGGTTATTGAGGACCAACGGCTGGATCTTGCCACCTTGCTCGACGATCACCCGGTTGGCCCGCGGCGACAGGCCGAACAGGCCCTGGCCGTCGACCACCTGGTTGACCAGCAGGGTCCGGTGCGCGGTGCTGTGGAAAATGCCGAGCTTGCCGGAGGCATCCATGGCGACAAAGCCCTTGCGACGCTCTTCGGCGGTGATTTCGACGATAGGCGCGGTGCCCATCTGGAAACCCCGGATATTTTTCAGGCGCAGTTCCCCATCCGGATCGCGGGCCATGAACCACTGGGCCAGGCCGCCGGTGGAGTCACCGATGATCAGCGAGATACCGCCCACCAGTTGGGTACTGGCGGTCACTTCGGCATTGGCGCTTTCCAGCAGTTTGTAACGACCGTTCAGGCTCTTGTCGCGCAGGCTGAACACATCGGCCTGGGCGCGCCCGTTGATCACATACAGCCACTGCTGGCGCGGATCGATATAGATCGCCTTCACCGGCTCGGTCATCTGCGGCAGCTCGATGCTCTTCTGCTCGCTGGTGACCTCGCCGGTCATCATGTTTTCTTCTTTGGTCAGCGCCAGCACGTGCAGTTGCGCGCCGGTGGAGCCGGCCACGACCAGCGTGGTGTCGGCGGCGTTCAGGTTCACATGCTCAAGGGCACGGCCCTGATCGTCGAGAATGATCGGCGCTTCGCCGTAGGGGTACTCGACCGCGGGTGAAATGGTTTTCTTGCCGTCCGGATACGTCACTTTATAGGTGTGACGGAACACCAGCGCCTGGCCATTGGACAGGCCGACAATCACCAACGGGATACCCGGCTGGTCCTTGCTGATAGAGGTGACCGTGGTGCCGGCCGGAAGCGGCAGGTTGACCCGCGACAGTTCGCTGGCGTCCTGGGCATTGAAGAACAGCACCTGGCCCTTGTCGGAAACCCGCATGCCGACCTGGTTCTGCTCTTCCAGGGAGATCATCAGCGGTTTGCCGGCGTCCTGGATCCAGGCGGGGGTAATGCTTTTCTCGGCGGTCAGCGAGGCACCCTGGAACAGGGGCAGGACCACATAACCGAGAAAGAAGAAGATCAGCGTGATCGCCCCGAGGACGGCGAGGCCGCCAATGAACACATACCAACGGGTCAGGCGATCTTTCAGCGCGCGGATACGGCGCTTGCGTTGCAGCTCAGGCGTATTGAAATCAATGCGCTTGGGGGGTGAAGTCGTAGTCATGGTGGAATTGGCCAGATCGTTCATGCGCACACCCTAGCGGTCCTGTATGACAGAAAGATGACAATGCAGTGACGCACTGAAGCCGCCGCCCAGCAAGGCTGGCAGCGGTTTCGGAATGAGGGGCGCGGTCGATTGGGATCAAACCGCGCCTTGTCTTGCTACCGGGACGAGCGCCCGGTTGAAGGCTTACTGCTTGGCGACGTTACCTTCGCCCAGGCCCAGGTCAGCCAGTGCCTTGGCGGCAACTTTGGCTGGCAGTGGGATGTAGCCGTCTTTCACAACCACTTCCTGGCCCTGTTTGGACAGAACCAGTTTCACGAACTCGGCTTCCAGGGGAGCCAGAGGCTTGCCCGGTGCCTTGTTGACGTACACGTAGAGGAAACGCGACAGCGGGTATTTGCCGTTCAGTGCGTTTTCTTCGCTGTCTTCGATGAACTCGGTGCTGCCTTTCTTCGACAGGGCAACGGTTTTCACGCTGGCGGTCTTGTAGCCGATACCCGAGTAGCCGATACCGTTCAGCGAGGAGCTGATGGACTGCACAACGGAAGCCGAACCCGGTTGTTCGTTCACGTTAGGCTTGTAGTCGCCTTTGCACAGGGCTTCTTCCTTGAAGTAGCCGTAGGTGCCGGATACCGAGTTACGGCCGAACAGTTGAACCGGCTTGTTGGCCAGGTCGCCGGTCACACCCAGGTCACCCCAGGTCTTGACTTCGGCTTTGGCGCCGCACAGACGAGTCGAGGAGAAGATCGCGTCGACTTGTTCCATGGTCAGGTGCTTGATCGGGTTGTCCTTGTGCACGAACACGGCCAGGGCATCCACAGCGACCGGGATAGCGGTCGGCTTGTAGCCGTACTTCTGCTCGAAGGCAGCCAGTTCGGTGTCCTTCATCTTGCGGCTCATCGGGCCCAGGTTCGAAGTGCCTTCAGTCAGGGCGGGCGGCGCGGTAGCGGAACCGGCGGCCTGAATCTGAATGTTCACGTTCGGGTATTCTTTCTTGTAGCTCTCAGCCCACAGGGTCATGAGGTTAGCCAGGGTGTCGGAACCAACACTGGACAGGTTACCCGATACGCCCGTGGCTTTTGTATAAGGCGGAATGGACGGGTCCACACCAGCGGCGACCGCGTGGGCAGTTGCAACGCCAGCAGCGACAAAAGTCATTGCCGCCATCAAACGCTTCAGTTTCATGCCTTGCTCCTAGCAGAGAGGGTTTATCAGATCGGGGCCAAGTATCAGCAGGCCGGATGAACACTCTATGACTGGTATATGACAGTTAGATGAAAGGCCATCACGCTTAAAACGCTGGATTTCTAAACGCAAAAGCGGGCAAACGCCCGCCTTTACTGGTCCGCGGCGCCGTCGCGCGGCGCTGGATCATGTCAACACCGAAACAATTTGAAACCCTCTTCCTTTATATAGAGGCGACGCGCCTCCAGTGCCGCCTCACTGCCAACAAATACATCTTGAAATGCTCGATAGGTTGACAAAACAGACATAAAATACAATTTTGTCAACCCGAGGGATTTTATGATCAGCGACCGAATCCGCCGTGCCCGCTTGCAGCGCGGCATGTCTCTGGAGGCTTTGGCCCTCCAGCTGGGTGACATCACCAAACAAGCGCTCAGCAAATACGAGAAAGGCTTGAATACGCCGAGTTCCACGCGCCTGCTGCAAATAGCGGCGGCCCTGGAGGTGAGCCCGGAGTATTTCTTCCGCGTGGATGCCATTCCGTTGGCGCCCCTGGAATTTCGCAAGCTGGCGAAGATGCCTAAATATCGCCAGGTCCAGATAGAAGAGCAGATACGTGAATACCTTGAGCGCTACATCGCGCTGGAGGAATGCTTCGACCCGCGAGAGATTCTGACGGCCACGACGCCCGCCGGGATGATTGATGCCAGCTCACTGGAAGAGGCGGAGCACGCCGCCCAGGCGCTCCGTGAGTTCTGGGGACTGGGCGGCGATCCGATCTTTCACCTGACCGAGCAACTGGAAGAGCACGGCATCAAGGTGGCCATGCTGTCGGGGTCGGATGACTTCGATGGAGCCTGTGCCGCCACCGATGACGGTCACCATGTGCTGATTGCGCTGAATACCGAACGACCCGGCGAACGTATTCGCTTCACCGCCGCCCACGAGCTTGGGCACTGGGTCATGAGGTTACCCGCCAACATGCCCGAGGCGGACAAGGAACAGTGCTGCCATCGTTTTGCGGGCGCCTTTCTGTATCCGGCCAAATGCGTCACCGGCGACTTTGGCAGCCACCCTCGCTCCAGAGTCCATCCTCGCGAATTGTTGATCGCCAAGCGTCACTATGGGCTGTCGATGCAGGCAGCGCTGCGCCGGCTGAAAGACCTGAATCTGCTTAGCGAAAGCGGCTACAAGACCCTCACCATTCAATTCAGCGCCAATGGCTGGCGCAAGTCTGAACCGGAACCTATGCCCTGCAAGCCCCCGCAGCGTTTCGAGTCGTTGGTCTTTCGTGGGTTGGCGGAGGGTCTGATCAGCAAATCCCGCGCGGGTGAACTCCTGCGCCAGCCAGTGAGCTCCCTGGACCCCAACTTCCTGGGCCCGCTGGAGAGCCCATGAGCCTCATCTATATCAGCGATACGAACATCTGGATCGACTTCAGAAATGCCGGATTGCTGGAGCATCTGTTCAGGCTGCCCTTCACGTTTTGTTGTACCGACTTCGTACTTGAAGAACTCAAGGACTTCTCACGCGAGCAACTGCTTGGCCATGGACTGTTGGTTGAGTCATTCGATGGTGAAGGGGTGATGCGCCTCTTCACCCTCAAGGTTGAACACAACAACAGTTCCTTGGCCGATGTCTCCTGCTACCTGCTCGCCCAGGAAACCGGACGGCCACTGCTCACAGGCGATGGTCGACTCAGGCGCCAGGCCCTGCGCGACGGGCTACAGGTGCGGGGTGCGCTCTGGCTGCTGGATTTGCTGGTGGAACACCTCGTGGTGACACCTCAGGAAGCAGCCAACGCTTTGGAAACCATGACCGCGAGCGGAGCGCGACTCCCCGAGAGAGAGTGCCACTCCCGGATCAGTCGCTGGCGACAAGACTGACGCGCGCTTTTAGACGCGCGCTTTTAACAGCCGACTAACGCCCCTTCGACCACAGATACCCGCCCACCAGCACGCCGATGCCGCAAATGATCGCCACATAATAGGCAGGCCCCATCGGGCTTTCCTTGAGCAGCAAGGTGACCACCATCGGGGTCAGGCCGCCGAAGATCGCGTAGGCCAGGTTGTAGGAGAACGACAGGCCACTGAAGCGCACCACCGCCGGGAACGCCTTGACCATCACGTAAGGCGTCGCACCGATGGTGCCGACGAACAGACCGCTCAGGGCATACAGCGGGAACAGCCACTCGGGGTGAGTCGGTACGGTGCTATAGAAGGTCCAGAACGTCACCATCAACCCCAGGCTGCCGAATACGAAGACCCGCCCGGCACCAAAACGGTCGGCCAGCGCACCGGAAAGGATGCAACCCAGGGTCAGGCAGATCGTCGCCAGGCTGTTGGCTTCCAGCGAGAGGGTTGGGGAAAAGTGAAAGGCCGTTTGCAGCACGGTCGGGGTCATCAGGATCACCACCACCACACCGGCGGACAGCACCCAGGTCAACAGCATCGAAATCAGGATCGCACCGCGATGATCACGCAGTACCGCGCCCAGCGGGATGCCGTCGGACAGCGCCTTGCGTTTCTGCAGCTCGGCGAACACTGGGGTCTCGTGCAACCAGCGGCGCAGGTAGACCGAGAACAGGCCGAATACACCGCCCAGCAGGAACGGAATCCGCCAGGCGTAATCCGCCACTTCCACCGGGGTATAAACGCTGTTGATCAGGGTCGCCACCAGCGAACCCAGCAGGATGCCGGCGGTCAGGCCCGAGGTCAGGGTGCCGCAGGCAAAGCCGATCTTGCGCTCCGGTACGTGTTCGGCGACGAACACCCAGGCGCCCGGCACTTCACCACCGATGGCCGCGCCCTGGATCACCCGCATCAGCAACAGCAGGATCGGCGCCCAGATGCCGATCTGCGCATAGGTCGGCAGCAGACCCATGATCAGGGTCGGCACCGCCATCAGGAAAATACTCAGGGTGAACATCTTCTTGCGCCCCAGCAGGTCGCCGAAGTGCGCCATCACGATGCCGCCCAGTGGCCGCGCCAGGTAGCCGGCGGCGAAAATCCCGAAGGTCTGCATCAAACGCAGCCATTCGGGCATATCCGCCGGGAAAAACAGCTTGCCGACCACAGCGGCAAAAAACACGAAAATGATAAAGTCGTAGAACTCCAGCGCGCCGCCCAGGGCAGACAGCGATAAAGTCTTGTAGTCATTGCGGGTCAACGGGCGCGCAGATTGCGCAGTGGGGGTGGACGCGGTGGTCATGGGCTTCTCTTATTGGGCACGTCTATGAGCCACGCAAGGCTCGACTCAGGCTGGGGGCAGGTCTGGCACGATAGCAAATTGTTCGTAAAAGCACATGGATCAGCGCATTCGTCGGGAAAAATGAGAACCGGGAGGTCGTCTCGCGGTCTACCGACCGATATACTCGTGCCCTGCGCCGGGTAAAACCCGCAGGCTAGAGGGGTATTGTGCGAAAACGCCGTTGGGCCGAACCAGCCGCTTTCGCAGAGTTTCCCTTAGTGCGGCTTACGAGAAACGTAACGAACGTAGTATGTTCGGGCTGAATCGTTTTTCTTGAAGACGGCTATTCACCTGCAGTACCAACGTAGCGTTACGGGTCAGAGGCACCCCGGCATGATCGAACTCGAACAAGAAGATCCAATCCCGCAAGGCGATCTCGCCCTGCAAATCACCGCGCTCCCGCGCGAAGCCAACGGTTTCGGCGACATTTATGGCGGCTGGCTGGTCAGCCAGATGGACCTGGCCGGCACCGCCATGGCCAGTAAAGTGGCCGGCGGCCGGGTGGCCACGGTGTCCATCGACCGCATGGCGTTCCTGGTCCCGGTCGCCGTCGGCGCGCAACTGTCCTTTTATACCCATACCGAAGAAATCGGCCGCAGCTCGATGCGGATGATGGTCGAGGTGTGGAGCGACGATCCGCTGACCAGCGAATGGCGCAAGGTCACCGAAGCGGCGTTTGTGTTCGTGGCCATCGACGGCAGCGGGCGCACCCGCTCCGTGCCACGGCGTTAATCCGGCCGCCCGCGCGCGGCCCGTTACAACTCCCTGTCTTGCGAGAACACCATGACCACGCCCCATGTTGAAGCGGTAAAACTGGATGAGCTGAACGGCTGGCGGATCAGCCACGGCCAGGCCGAATTGCTGGTGGCGCAACAAGGCGCGCAGATCCTCAGTTACCAGTTGGCCGGGCAACCGCCGCTGATCTGGCTCAACAACGAGGCGGTGTTCAAGCAAGGCAAGGGTATCCGGGCCGGCGTGCCGGTGTGCTGGCCGTGGTTCGGCAACTTTTCGCGTAATCCGGACAGCGTCCAGGCCATGCGCCAGAGCAGCGAGGCCGCCACGGCCCACGGTTTTGTGCGGACGATGAACTGGACGCTGCAGGGCATCGAGGCCGAAGGCGAGGCGGTGAATGTGACGTTCAGCCTGCCGCTACCCGAAGGCGGCCTGCCGGGCTGGCCGCACAAGGTCGGCCTGACCCTGCGTATTCGCCTGGGTGAGACGTTGCACGTCGAGCTCATCAGCGAAAACCAGGACGATCATCCGGTCAGCATCAGCCAGGCGCTGCACACCTATTTCGCCGTCAGCGATGTACGCAATGTGCAGGTTGAAGGGGTCGAGGGCCTGAGCTATATCGACACGCTGGAGGACTGGCAGTCGACGACGCAGGTGGGCAGCTTGCACTTTAGCGGCGAGACCGACCGGATCTACCAGGATGCGCCGTCGCAGCTGGGCATTGTCGATTCGGACTGGCAGCGGCGTATCCAGCTGACCAGCAGCGGTTCACGGACGGCGGTGATCTGGAATCCGTGGATTGGTCGGGCCAGTCAGTTCAGCGATATGGCCGACGATGGCTGGCAGAAGATGCTCTGCATCGAGACCGCGAACGTGATGGATGATGTGGTGACGCTGGCGCCGGGGGCTAGTCATACGTTGGGTGTGACCATCGGTAGTCAGCGCCTGGCTTGAGACCGCGTCGCGCGCCTTCGCGGGCAAGCTCCGCTCCCACAAGGGCCGAGTCGTACGCAAATTTTGTGCACGACTCAGGACTTAATGTGGGAGCGGAGCTTGCCCGCGAAGGCGATCTGACAAGCGCCGAAGATCTCGAACCTTACAGATCCGACTCCTTCACCGCCCTCACCTTCCCCGCATCCAGCGCATACGCCGCGTCGGCCAGGTCATTGCTGACCTTCTCGATCTTCAGCGTGCCGGTCACCCACAGCGGCGTATAGATATCGTCCAGCTTCAACCCCTTGGGATAGCGCACCAATACCAGTTGATTGGGCGGCGGTGGCGGCACGTGGATACAGGCGCCCGGGTACGGCACCAGGAAAAACAACGTGCTGCGGCCTTTCGCGTCCGTCTCCAGCGGCACCGGATACCCACCGATGCGAATATCCTTGCCGTCCATCGCCGCCACGGTCTTGGTCGAATACATCACCGCCGGCAAACCCTTGCTCTGCTTCAACCCACCCTTGGCGGTAAAGGTACCGTCGCCCTCGGGCGTGTTGTGGGTGATTTCCGGCATTTGCTCAAGGGCTTTCTGGTCCGACTTGGGCATCAGTTCCAGCCAGTCGGTTTCCGGGAGTTCACCGGCATGGGCCAGGCCACTGCCCAGGAAAAGAAGTGTCAAAAGAAGACGGCGCATGGGGAGACTCGAAAACAGAGAGGATGTCGCACATTCTAGCCCTCTCCGCCATGGCGACGGAGAGGGTTTGATCGCCTGGATCAGTTCTTTCTGACCAGGTTGTAGATCACCAACAAGACAATCGCGCCAACAACTGCACCGATAAAACCGGCACTCTGACCCGCGTGATAGATCCCCAGCGCCTGACCGCCATAGGTCGCCGCCAGCGAACCGCCGATACCCAGCAGGATGGTCATGATCCAACCCATGCTGTCGTCGCCTGGCTTGAGGAAACGCGCCACCAGGCCGACGATGAGGCCGATAAAAATTGTCCAGATAATGTGCATGGCATTTCCTCTCGGTGAGTGTGCACAGTCAAAGCCTAGTCAGCACTTTGACATCCTGCAATCAGAGGCCAACGGCAACCGTAGGTTCCCGCCAGCACTGACTATCTTTACTCGGCGATCAACGCTTCGACCCGCAGGATCTGCTCCTGCAACGTCGCCTTGTCCGCGCAACGCAGCGTCGCGTGACCGACCTTGCGGCCGGCCTTGAACGCCTTGCCATAGTGATGCAGATGGCAATCGGCGATGGCGATCACCTGCTCCACCGGCGGGACTACGCCGATGAAGTTGAGCATCGCGCTTTCGCCGACCTTGGCGGTCGAACCCAACGGCAGCCCGGCAATCGCCCGCAGGTGGTTTTCGAACTGGCTGCACTCGGCGCCTTCGGTGGTCCAGTGCCCGGAGTTGTGCACCCGTGGCGCGATTTCGTTGGCCTTGAGGCCACCGTCGACTTCAAAGAACTCGAACGCCAGCACGCCGACATAATTCAGCTGCTTGAGCACCCGGCCGGCATACTCTTCGGCCAGGGCTTGCAGCGGATGCTCGGTGCTGGCCACGGACAGGCGCAGGATGCCGTTGTCGTGGGTGTTGTGCACCAGCGGGTAGAAGCAGGTTTCGCCGTCACGGCCGCGTACGGCAATCAGCGAGACTTCACCGGTGAAGGGCACAAAGCCTTCCAGCAGGCAGGCAACGCTGCCCAGCTCGGCGAAGGTGCCGACCACATCGGCCGCGGTGCGCAGGACTTTCTGGCCCTTGCCGTCATACCCCAGGGTGCGGGTTTTCAGCACGGCCGGCAGGCCGATCTGGGCGACGGCGGCGTCCAGGTCCGCCTGGGACTGGATATCGGCGAAGGCCGGGGTGGGAATCCCCAGGTCCTTGAACATGCTCTTTTCGAACCAGCGATCACGGGCGATGCGCAGGGCTTCGGCGCTCGGATAGACCGGCACGAACTGCGACAGGAAGGCCACGGTTTCCGCCGGGACGCTTTCGAACTCGAAGGTCACCAGGTCGACTTCGTCGGCCAACTGGCGCAGGTGATCCTGATCGCCGTAATCGGCGCGCAGATGCTCGCCCAGGGCGGCTGCACAGGCATCCGGCGCCGGGTCCAGGAAAGCGAAGTTCATCCCCAGCGGCGTACCCGCCAGCGCCAACATGCGGCCCAACTGGCCGCCACCGATTACACCGATCTTCATCGTCATCAACCTCAGGCGACGCGTGGGTCTGGATTGTCCAGCACGCTGTCTGTCTGTTCTGCACGGAATTTCTTCAG
>Ga0302157_10000467_pt1 | contig 53626 bp, 46 predicted proteins | sample I_Bog_N3_3_FD_193502 | JGI IMG/M metagenome (GOLD analysis project Ga0302157, IMG submission 193502) | Peat permafrost microbial communities from Stordalen Mire near Abisko, Sweden - I_Bog_N3_3 | ecosystem: Environmental > Terrestrial > Soil > Wetlands > Peat | place: Sweden: Abisko, Stordalen... | reverse complement strand
GATGGCAGCGACATTCGGCATCATTCACCGCTTCAACGGCGCCACAGCCGAGCAGTTTACGAAAGGACGGTCGCGATCGTCCATCCCGATGGCGGCAAGGGCCTTCCTCCGGGCCAGATCTCCCACGTGGCGGGTCCGAGCGACGGAGCATTCATCGTCATTGCACTCTGGGACTCGGAGGCTTTGTGGGTGAAGTTCCGGGACGAGACTCTCGTGCCCGGATTGGCCACGGTCGAGAACGGACCGCCCGAGCCGCCCGAGGAGACCACCTTCGCGATCCACAGCTCGCTGTCCGTCTGAGTGGGCACCTGTGTTCCAGATCGGGGCGACCGGTTGCCCCGAGCAGGTCTGGCGGGTCCTCACAAACCCGGGGACGACGCGTCGATTCCTGGGCATCAGCCTTCAGTCGGAGTGGGCGGTGGGCTCGCGCATCTCGGGTTCGCTCGACGGTGCCCCGATGATGGTTGGCGAGGTCCTCTTTACTGAGTGCCCGGCCCGCCTCTCGTACATGTTGGCAATCGATGCAGGGCATCCTGAGATCTATGTCACCTGGGAGCTACGAGGGTGCGACAGCGGAACGATCGTCCGGCTCTCCCTGGACGAAGCCGACAGCGAGGACACCGAAGAGCTCGAGGCCTCGTGGCAGCCAGTCGTCACGGCGCTGCAGGCCCTGCTCTCGACCCCACCGGACGGGGCCGTCACTCGCCTCGACGAGTACTGAGTCGCCGACCTCTCGATTGCTCCTCCCATTGCGGAGGTGGCGAGCACGAGTGGGGTTGGTGCCCGGATGCCGGGTCGACGCGGTGGTGCGGCCTCTGCCGAACGGTCTCGAACCCACGGCGTAGGGCAGACGGATTCTCCTTCATCGGTGCCTGCAGCCGCCGCTCCCCTGACGGTGGCACGGTCGCCGGGGGTACAGTTCGCCGAAGGAGACCTGCAATGACGCCACACGGGAGCGACATCGACCGGACCGAGCAATGGGCCGACTGGAAGGCTCGGTTCCTTCGTCCGCGGGGCGAGCGACCGGCGTCGTCTGCGCGGGGCCTCCACCATTTCGCGCTGCTCTCCAGTGATGTCGAGCGGACCATCACCTTCTATCAGGACCTTCTCGAATTCCCGCTCGTCGAACTGTTCGAGAACCGGGACTACCGGGGTTCGACACACTTCTTCTTCGATATCGGCCATGGCAACTACCTGGCCTACTTCGATTTCCCCGGGCTCGAGCTCGGCGACTACAAAGAGGTGCTCGGCGGCCTCCACCACCTCGCCATCTCGGTCACCCCCGAGCAGTGGGACCGGTTGGTCGCAAAACTCAGGGACGCCGGCATCGAGCCTCACATCGTGAACGGGGATTCGGCCTACTTCCCCGGGCCCGACGGAGAGCGTTTGGAACTGCTCTCGTACCCGCTCAGTGACATGTACGGGACAATCGTCGGCTGATCGAGCGCTTCGCGATGCTCTCGTCCCGGTTCCAAACCCCTCGCTGGTCGCACCAAGTTCGACAATGCTCGAGCCCCCGGGCCCGATCACACGCCGAGGGAGTAGCAGGAGGTCCGCCAGGATGAGCGGCCAGCTGGAGGGACGGCGCATCACCGTCGTCGGTGCGGGCACCCGGCCGACGAGTGACCCGCTGGCGCCCGTGGGTAATGGTCGAGCCATCGCCGTTCGCGCCGCTCGCGAGGGAGCCTCGGTCCGGTGCGTCGATCGTGATGAAGGAGCAGCGCGAGCCACCTGTCGTCAGATCACCGATGAGGGTGGGCGAGCCACCGTGGTGGTGAGCGACGTCACCACCGAGGAGGGGTGCCTCATCGCGCTGAGCAGCGAGACTGAGCCGGCGCCCGACGGGGTCGTCCTCAACGTGGGGACTGCGTACGGATCCGGGCTTGCCGGGACTTCGCCCGAGGACTGGGACCGCACATTCGAGTTGAATCTTCGGGCCCACTTCCTGTTGGCTCGCCAGGCGATCGCCATCCTGCCGGACAGCGGCTCGATCCTCTTCATCGGTTCGGTTGCGGGGTTGCAACCTGGCACACGCATTCCGGCTTACGACGCCTCGAAGGCCGGCTTGATCGGACTGAGCCGTCACGTGGCATTAGAAGGGGCTCGCCGCGGGATCCGCGCCAACGTGCTCGCCCCTGGCCTTATTGATACGCCCTTGGGCCGCGCTGCCTCCAAGGGCCGGCCGTCGCGTACGCGCACGCCGGTTCCCCTGGGACGGCAAGGAACAGCGTGGGAGGTGGCAGCTGCGGCAATCTTCTTGCTCTCCGATGAGGCCAGCTACATCACCGGTCAGGTTCTCGCCGTCGACGGCGGCCTCACGCTGGTGTGAAGGCCCACCGGCTGAGCAGCGACCGGACCTTTGGGTCAGGCAGAACCGCCCACTGGTACGCAAGGCTCCGCATCAGTGCTCCCCGCTGTACGCGCAATGCTTGCCAGACGTCAGGGGCATTGAGCAGCCCGAAGTGGTGCCTCTGCGAACTCGTCCCAGTTGGCGATCTCGAACACGATCCGCTGACAGTGGCGTCGCGTGCGGTGTGCGCTCGCAGGCTGGCCCGTGACCGGGCCCGGGCCCAGCTCGTTGCCGACGAGATCCGCCAACTGCCGGAGGCCCCGGCTGCCGTGTCCCTCGAGGCCGACGTGGGGGATGAGGCGGCAGTGATGGCGGCTGCCGCCGAGGTCGACGCCGCCTGGGGCCGGGTGGACGCACTCGTCATCAACGCCGGGTGGATGTGGTCGAGGCCCCAGGCGTCACGCACGTCTCGTATCGGGTCCTGCGCCGACGCCCCGTTCTTCGGCCTGAGCTCATCCCCGTTGGGTGCCAGCACCGAACACTTGGTATGGGATTCGACACCGCCACCTACCAGCGGCTCTCGGCACGCTTGGAGGTCGAGGACATCGACTTCGACGCCTTCCGGAGCCAGCCCCTCGACCCCGAGGCCCTCCGGTGCCTCCGCTACATGCACGATGTCGAGAGCCACACCGTCTGCTACCTGCGCGACATCCTCGTCACACGCGCGCATCGCGACCCCGAGATCACCTCGTTTCTCACCATGTGGAACTACGAGGAGTTCTGGCACGGCGATGCCATCGGCAAGGTGCTCGCTGCCCATGATGAGTCAGCCGGAACCGGTCGCATCGCGGCGCTCCGCCAGCGGCTCCCGAAAGGCGACCGCTGGAAGCCGCTCGGTTTCCAGGTCGCCTCCGCGCTCACCCCGCACCTGACCGCCGTCCATATGACGTGGGGTGCGGTCAACGAGTGGACCACGCAGGCGGCCTACGCCCGTCTGGCCAAGCTCTCCGACCACCCGACGCTCGCCACACTGCTCCGCCGGATCATGAAGCAGGAGGGCCGGCACATCGACTTCTACGCCACCCAGGCCGCGGAGCGCCTCGAGTCGAGCAAGCGGGCGCAGCGCATCACCCGCTGGGCGCTGCGCCGGTTCTGGTCTCCGGTCGGCAGCGGCGTCGTCCCCGACACCGAGGTGGACTTCCTCGGCACCTACCTGTTCGGTGACCCCGAGGGGCACGCCATGGCCGAACGGATCGACCGGCGGGTCGACCGCCTGCCCGGACTCGGGGGGCTGAACCTCCTGGCGCATGCCGTCTCGCCCTGAGCGCGCCGGCGGCTCGGGTCACGATCCGGCAGACAACCCCACCACGACGCTGGTCGAGGTGCCGAGCATCGGTCCACCGGTCAGCGAGCCGACCGGTGGCGCGTCGAAGGCGAAGATCCCGCCCGTGGCGGTGACGACCCAGTAGCCGCCCGAAGCGAGATCGGCGGCGACGCCCACCGCCGGAGCCGCACCGGTGATCCCGACCGCAGAGCCGGCGAAGGCGGCGCGCCCGAAGTTGAAGATGCCCCCTTCCCTCGCCACCATCCAGTAGCCATCACCGCCGGGCGCAGCCGCCAGCCCGACGATCGGCTGATTGAGGTGCTGGGCTCCCATGGAACCGTAGAAGTTGGCGTCGCCGAAGGCGAAGATCCCGCCGTCGGAGGCGACGAGCCAGTAGCCGAGCCCGCTCGGTGCAGGGGCGATGCCGACAACCGGCTGGTTGAGGTGCGTGCCGCCCATCGAACCGTAGAAGTTGGCGTCGCCGAAGGCGAAGATCCCCCCGTCGGAGGCGACGAGCCAGTAGCCGAGCCCGCTCGGGGTCGGGGCGATCCCGACGATCGGGGCGTTGAGGTGCGTGCCGCCCATCGAACCGTAGAAGTTGGCGTCGCCGAAGGCGAAGATCCCGCCGTCGGAGGCGACCAGCCAGTAGCCGAGCCCGCTCGGGGTCGGCGCGATCCCGACAATCGGGGCGTTCAGCACCCGGCCGGCCATGGAGCCGACGCTGCTCGCCGTGCCGAGGGGGAAGACCCCGCCGTCGGCGGTCGCCATCCACAGTGGCAGCTCCGCCGGCAGCGCGACGTTGAGTGTGAACGATTGGTTCACCGGCGAACCGACGCCGTTCGACGCCGTCAGGGTGATCGGGTACGCACCGGCTGTCCCCGTGCCCGGGGTGCCCGACAGGGTGGCCGATCCACCACCGTCGTCGACGAAGGTCACGCCCGCCGGCAGCGTCCCCGACTCACTCAGGGCCGGGGCCGGGAACCCCGAGACGGACACCGCGAACGAACCGGGGTTCCGCACCACGAGCGTCGTGGCGGCCGCGCTGGTGAAGGCGGGCGGTTGCTGCACGGTCAGGACGAACTGCTGGATGCCCGCCGGGCTCACGCCGTTGGAGGCGACCAGGGTGATCGGGTAGTTCCCGCCGCTGCCCACTGCGGGGGTGCCGGCCAAGGTGCCCGTGCCGCCACCGCCGTCGGTGAGTGTCACGCCGCTCGGAAGCGGCCCCACCTCGGTGAGGGTGGCGGCCGCGCCGAAGTGGAAGGCCGAGACGATGCTGAACGTGCCGGGGGTGCCGACGGAGAAGGTGGCCGTCGACGGACTGGTGATGCGGACCGCCTCGTTGACCGTCAGGGTGAACTGCTGGACCGCCGGGGTGCCGACGCCGTTGCTCGCGGTGAACGAGAGCGTGTAGACGCTTCCTTGGCCGGTGGCGGGCGTGCCCGACAGCGTGGCGGTGCCGTTGTGGTTGTCCGTGAACGACACGCCGCTCGGCAGCGTGCCCGCCGAGGTGATCGTGGGTGCGGGGTAGGTCCCCGGACTCGTCACGGTGAAGGTGCCCGCCGTGCCGACGACGAAGGAGGTGGAGGACGCACTCGTGATGGCCGGGCCCTGGCGGACGGTGAGGGTGAACTGCTGCACGGCGTCGGGCACCACGCCATTGGTGGCGGTGATCGTGATGGCGAACACCCCGCTCGCACCGGCCGCCGGCGTCCCCGAGAGGGTCGCCGTGCCGTTCGCCTTGTCGGCGAAGGTGACCCCGGCCGGCAGCGCGCCGGACTCGGTGAGCGTGGGCACGCTCGGGAACTCATGGCCGGTGGTGACGGTGAAGCTGCCGTTCGTCCCCGCCGTGAACGTGGTGCTCGCCGCACTCGTGATCGTCGGTGCCTCGTCGACCGTGAGCGCGAAGGTCTGCAGTGCATCGGGGTTGATCCCGTTGTGCGCCCGGATGGTGAGGACGTAGGCCTTCCCCTGGCCGGTGGCCGGCGTGCCGCTGAGTGTGGCGGTTCCGTTGCCGCTGTCGACGAAGGTGACGCCGCTCGGCAGTGCGCCGGTCTCGGTGAGCGTGACGGCCGTCGGGTAGCGCGGGCCGGTCGTCACCGTGAAGGACCCGGCCGTCCCGACGGTGAAGGTGGCCGCCCCAGCGCTCGAGATGGAGGGCGCCTGGACGACGGTGAGTGTCCCGTAGGTGTAGCTGATCGCGTAGTTCGCCGCGCTGAGCCCCGAACAGGCGCTGATCGAGTAGCCGGGTCCGGTCGGGCTCGTCGGACCTGCGCTGGTGCTGCAGGCGAGGGAGCCGGCGACGACCGAGCTCCCCTGCCCGTTGACGAAGCCCGAGTAGGTGGCCGAATAGACGGGCGTACCGCCGAAGGGCTGCGTGCCGGTGACCGTCGCCTGCAACGGGGCCGGGCTCACGGCGATCGACTGCGGGAGGTAGACGATGTCGTAGGTCGCGCTCGTCAGGCCGCCACAGCCGCTGAGGGCCGACGACCCTACGCCGAGAAGGGGGTTGACCGAGCTGCACGAGAGCGCACCGCCGAGGTCGCTCGGCCCGTCGCCCGAGATGAACCCGCCGTAGGTGGCCGAGTACGTGGGCGATCCGCCGTAGACCTGTGTGGCGGACACCGTGACGGTGAGCACGTTGGCCGGTGAGTAACCAATGAGCACCTTCCCGTTTCCGGCATGGGTCCCCGTCGTGAAGACGGTGCCGCTCGGTCCGAAGCCCGATCCTCCTCCACCCCCGCCGCCGGAGGTGTCGGCCCCCCCACCACCGCCGCCGTAATAGCCACCACCGCCGCCACCGCCGCCGGAGCCGGGATTCCCCGTGCCACCGCCACCGCCGCCGGTGCCGAGTGAGCCCGATCCGCCATTCGCCCAGAAGCCCGACCCGCCGCCGCCGCCCGAGGTCTGGGATGCGCCGCCGCCGCCCTGGCCGGCGTAGGTGTTCGACCCACCGCCGGTGCCGCTTGTTCCACCGCCGACACCGCCGCCGGCATCGCTGCCCCCGCCGCCGCCGCCGGCCACCACAACGCGGTCGGCGAGTGCCGCGCCGCCTGTGCGCACATCGCTCGCCCCACCGCCACCGCCCGTGGTCGGGCACGTGTAGATCGGCCACCCGGGGGACGCTCCTCCGCCGCCGCCCCCGTTGTAGCCGCCGCCGTTGTTGCCGCCCGCACCGCCGACAGCCACCGTGAAGGTCTGGTTGTAGGTGGCCGGCACCGTCGTCCAGGCGGTGCCGCCGAGCGCCCCGCTGCTGCAGCCCGCGCCACCCTGGGCCCCCTGCACCTCGACGGTCACCTGTGACGTGCCGCCGGGGACGACGAACGTCTGGTTCGCGCCGGTAGAGGCAAAGGCGGTCTGGAACGTGTCGGCGTACATGGCCAGCGATGCGCTGCTCGAGGTGAAGTGAGTGTCACCGCTGAACTGGGCGGTGATCGGGTGGTTGCCCGTCGCGGTGAAGCTGGTCGAACAGGTGGCCTGGTTCGACGCATTGAGCGCCACCGCACCGCACCCGGCGACGGGCGTACCGCCGTCGGTGAACGCCACGGTCCCGATCGTGAGGGAGAGCGGGAGGGTGCCCGAGGCCACCGACTCGGTGGCGGTGAGCACGAGGGGGGTGTTGATGGCCCACGTGGACTGGCTGGCCGACAGCGTGGTCGTCGTCGGGTTCGGCGACGACGGGATGGTCACCTGGACCGTCTGGGATGCCGAGTTGCCGGCGTAGTTCACGTTGTCGCCGGTGTAGGTGGCGGTGATCGAGTGGCCCCCGCCGTCAGTAAGGCCGTAGGTGACCGAACAGGTCGCCGCTCCCGAGACCGGCGACAGGTTGGCGCAGCCGGGGAGCGTCGTCCCGTTGTCGTTGAAGGTGATGGTGCCCGAACCGAGGGGCGTCGTCGACCCGGCGGGCGCGGCGACCGATGCCGTGTACGTCTCGGCATAGCCGGGCAGCGTGGTGGCCGAGGACACGCCGAGGGTGACAACCGCACCGAGCGGGCCGTTGTAGGTGATGACCGCGCTGCCGTTCCCCGATTGGACCCCTGAGGTGAGCGTGGCGGTCGGCCCGTAGCCCGATCCCCCTCCCCCGGCGCCACCGCCCACATTGCTGAACTGCGTGGCCTGGCCACCGCCGCCGCCGTAGTAGCCGCCACCCCCGCCGCCGCCGGCATTCCCGCCGCCACTGGTGCTGGATGCGCCCGCGCCTCCCGAGGGGCCGCTGCCCCCGGTACCGCTCACACAGGACGGGTAACCGCAGACCGCGTTGTTGCCGCCGCCGCCCGCATTGCTCTGCGTGCCGCCCCCGCCGCCGTCAATGGTGAAACCCGAGCCCGTGGCCGCCGACCCGCCCGCGCCGGCCGACCCGCCGCCCGCGCCGCCGGCCACGCCGGTGCCCCCGCCGCCGCCACCGGCCACGAGCACGCGGTTGGCGGGCGCCGTACCGCCGAGCCGGAGATCAGTGGCACCGCCGCCGTTCGACCCTCCTGCGCCGCCGGAGCTGCTCCCGCCGGAGCCGCCGCCGTTCCAACCACCCTGGCCGCCGACGTTGATCTGGTAGAGGTCGCCCGGCGTGACCGCTTGGGTAACGGTGGCCTCGCCACCTTTGCCGCCGTTGCCCGCACCTTGGGAGCCGTAGAGGTCGAAGGTCACCGACGTGACGCCGGCGGGCACCTGGAAGTACTGCGGACCACCGGTGTAGCCGACGGTGAGCGTCTGGGGACCCGAAGGCACCGCGCCGGCGACGCCGTCTGCGGCCACGACCACGGTGCCAACGACGCCGAGTACGAGGGCGGCTGCCGTCAGTGTCCCGAGGGCGCGGCCCTTCACACTCCCGTGATGACGCAAGGTGCCCATGGCGCTTTTCCCCCTCAAATGAACCGCCGCGGGTGCACCGTTGCGAACTGCAGTCTGTCACGCAGTGTCGAGTAGTTGACCACGAATCGCGACGCCGCGTGTGCATATTTATGGGCCCAATACCTCGCAACCCCCATGGCGGAATCGCCACGCCACCTACGCTGCGGAGCGGACTGCTCGGCTCCGAGGCCCGTGCCCGCCAGACGCTGATCGGGCTAGGAAAGCTGCATCATCGTGCGCAGTTATCGCAGTGCATTGGAGGTGCCAATCACACCGCATTCCAGCCCGCAGCCACGTTTTGTCGAAAGGTCGACAGCGCTCACCGCAACCGATATTCCATGAACGCGTCGGCGCGCTTATAGGGCACGGGGCCAAGAGTCTCGGGAGGCACATGGCGAAAGCCGACCGATTCGTAGAGATACACGGCGTTGGCCAACTTCGTGTTGGTCACGAGGAACAGCGATGCGGCACCCGCGTCTTTGGCGGCGTTGATCGCCGCGAGGAGGATGGCCCGCCCGACACCGTGCCCTCGTAGCGTCGGGCTGACCGCCATCTTGGAGAGCTCGAACACACCATCGCCGGCAGCGAGGAGCGCCACGCAGCCGACGACATCGCCGTTGGTTCGTGCAATCAGGACCCGGCCGCCCGGTTCGACCATCGTCCCCTGCGGATCGTCGAGCAGCATCTCGTCCTTCGGCTCGAGCGTGAAGAGGTCGACGATCCACTGCTCGTTCAGCTCTTTGAACTTTCGAGCCTCAGCGGAGGTCGCCATGTGCGTGACGGTGACCTCGGGCGAGTGATCACTCGGCGAGGTGGTGCTCATGGTCTCCTCATCCTGTCTGCCGGTGGCGGTGTCCGCCCCGGGCCGGCTGGGATCGCGCCATTTGGGCGGTGCCGCGCCGGGGCCCTCAGGGCACCGTGTACGCCACCAGCTGGGGGTGTCCACTGTCTCGGCCTACTCCCGGCCCACCGGCGGGCACGAGGATGGTGTTGCCCGCGATGGCGATCGGGGCGTTCGTCGAGGTGGGCAGCGAGTGCCGGTAGACGATGGCGCCGGTCGCGGTGTCGAGGGCCACCAGGGTGCCGTTGAACAGCGTCGTCACGAGGAGATCGTTCGAGACGGTGGCAGCACCCAGCGGCAGCGACGGCACCTTGGTGTCCCACTCGACCGCCCCGGTGGCCAGGTTGAGCGCCTCCACCTCACCGGTGGGACGGGCGCCCTTCGGGGGTCGCCCGAGGACCTCGCTCAGGCTCGAGACGGTGAACGGCAGGTCACAGGTGACCACGTAGACGGTGGTGCCGGCGACGGCCATGTTGCTCAGGACGCCCCCGATAGCTCCCGGGAGGTACGTGAAGGGGACCTTCAGCGTGCCCTGGTGCTCGAGCGCGCGCAGCGAGTCGTCGTCATGGCCGTTGTGCTCGCCCACCGGCGTCTTCCACAGCAGCTGGCCGCTCTGGGCGTCCATGGCGTAGACGATGCCCATCTTGCCGCCACCGATGACCGCCTCGACCCCACCGATGCTGACCGAGATCGGCGAGGCCTGCATGTCGTAGTCCTTGAAGTCGTTGGGGACGCCCTGGTAGTACCAACGCAGCTTCCCGGTGGCGGCATCGAGGTTCACATCGCTGTCGGTGTAGAGCTGCGCCGCAGGGTGGGCGATGGCCGAGCCCGGCGTCTGGTAGGGGTTGCCGATCCCGAACGTCACCGATCCGTCGTCGCCGACCAGCGGCGTCTGCCAGGCGCCTCCCGAGCCGAGGCCGACGGCCCGGACGCCTTGGTCGGTGCGCAGGATCGTATTGAACCGCCAGAGGACGGAGCCGGTCGAGGCGTCGAGGTCAAGGAGCACGCCGCCCCCGGGACCCGAGCCGTAGCCGCTTGCCAGGTAGACATCGCCGTCCGTCACCTGGGGCTGGATGCCGAACGTGCCCTGGCCACCGTTCAGGAGGTGCCGGTCGATCCAGATCTTCTTCCCGGTGGCGGCGTTCAGGGCGAAGACCGTCGTCGGGGAGGCGCCGAACACCGCCCCGTCGGCCACCGCCACGCCATCGGGTCCCGGACCACTGCGCAGTGCGACGTCGACGCGGTACTCCCATGCGAGCTTCCCCGTGGCCAGGCTCAGCGCGTAGACGTTCGACTCGAGGTCCTGGATGTAGACGACACCGTTCACCACGACCGGGTTGGCGGCGAGGGAACCCGCCCCGGCCACGTTGGTGGCGCCCTTCCCCGACAGCTTGAAGGTCCAGGCCTGCGCGAGGTCGGCCACGTTCGACGACGTAATCGTCGAGGCCACCGCGTCCCGGGTGTTGGCGAGGTCGGCGTTGGGGAACGGCCACGCCCCGGCGGGCGTCGCCACGGTAGCCCCCGCCATGGCGGGGAGCGCCCCCACCACGACGGCGGCGACGGCGGCCAGCACCAGCGTCCGGGTCGCCAACCTTCGTGAGCCCGTCCACATCATGAGCCCCGCTTCCCCCGAGAGTCCCAGCAATCAGACGATCCTCGGGACCTCATTTCATCGGTCGAGCTTCACCCTCCGTCGCCAACCGTGGGCAGCTCGCGCCGTCAGCAGCGCGCGACGCCGAGGACAGTCGCCACCACGTCAACGGTAGGTCATTCGATGTTGCGAAGACTTGTTCGAGCCCCGCGGTGCGGCCCTTCCCGTCATCAAGTCCACCCTCGAGGGAGAGAGGACCGGCAGCGAAGGCCGAACCCGGTCCGTCGAAGGTTGAAGAAGGCCATTGCGCCGTCCTCGATTTGGCGAGGGCGCCAGCAAGGCCGGAAGCTCAGGCGGCCTGCAGGCCCCTCGTGGTCGCGGTGCGCCGGACCTTTTCGGCCACCGAGGGAGCGACGGCGAGGATCTGGCGGAACTCACGGGGTGTGCCCACGTACACCGTCAACGGCGTGACAGCAGTCACCGTGGCATTCCGATAGCCCCGTCCTGCGCTCTGCAGCAGGGCCATCTCCCCCACGACGTCGCCGGCGCCGATGGTGGCGAGCAGCCGTCCACCCTGGCGGACCTCGGCCGTCCCGTCTGCGAGGATCATGAATTCGCTGCCGACCGCACCCTCGTGCATCAGCACCGTCCCCGCCGCGATGGGCATCTGCATGAGCAGCCCACGGATCTGCGCCAGCTCGGAACGGGAGGCCTCCGAGAAGAGTGCGACCTCGCGCAGTTCCTCTCCGACGTCGGTCCTTTTCAGCGTGCGCACCGCGACCTCCTCCCGACGAGCCATCGATTGCCCATCGCATCCACAGCTTAGATGGCGAATACCATCTTTCAAACAGATTTCCATCATCGGTAAAGGGGGGTCCCGCCCGCCTGTTGCAGCCGGCCAGTGGTCTGGGTCTACCTGCGGCACGAGGGACAGCTGCTCGAGCTGCGGACCATCCCTCGCCGAACGGAGGCGTCGAGCGAGCTGCCGCCGAGGCACTAGTTGCCGCCGGCGCGCCGAGCGGCGCCTGTGGGTTGTGGGCCGGCCGGGACGCGAGTCATCACCACGTCCCGGACGACGTCTGGCCACGGCGTCTTGCGTTGCCACAGCCGGTGGAAGTTCGGATGGTCGCGACGGCACCGCGGATCGCAGGGGACGCTCGGCTTCGTCCACTCGAGTGCGAGGAGTCGACGCTCCTGCTCCGCGCTAAGTCGCTCGGGGCCCTTGAGATAGACGTTGCTCACGGCCTCGGCGTAGAGCACGTCGTGGTTGAAGAGCAGTTGGACGTAGTAGGCACCGACGCTGATGCTGACGATCTCCCCGGTGTCGGATTGCCCGGCCCGGACCAGCCGTCCCAGCCCGTCTGCGATCTGGTTCAGCTCACCTGTCGTGGTCGTCATCGCTCCTCCGGGAACCAAGTCTGTGCGCCCGGTGTGACATCGACGGCACTCCCGTAGGCCCACCCGGAGGAGGCGACTGGTCGGCCAGACGCCCGATGGCGATGTCTGGCGGCTCGAGACGCCACTCCCTGGCGACCTCTTCAGCCAGTTCGCAGTGGCTGTGGCGTACGCAGCGGCGTGACGGCCCCTGGCCCGAAGCGCCCAAGTCATCTCCGCTGTGGGAGTGCGCCGCCGGTCGATCACCGCTCCCCGACGTGCCTCAACTCCGCCAGCGTCGGCTTCGTCGGCCGCGAAGGGTCGGATGGACGTCAACAGCGAAGTTGGGGGCAGCGCCTGCAACGCAGGATCTGGGTGGTGCCGGCATTTCGGTCGGCCAGCTGGCGCTCGGCACCATCATGTTCGGCGCGTGGGACACGGGGCGCGTCGGCTCGTGCGCTTTTATAGACATTCCGATATAATGAGGACTTGGAACCCGCGACGCTCATCCGGACACTTCGGCGCCGGCAGGGGCTGACGCAGGCCGAGCTGGCGGCTCGGGCCGGCACGTCCCAGCCGGTCATATCGGCCTACGAACACGGCAAGCGCGATCCCAGCTACCAGACGCTGCGCAAGTTGGTCGAGGCAGGCGGGGAGCGGCTGGAGATGGGCACCCGGGCCGTCGGGTCGGACGTCCCACCGGCTGCAGACCTCCGGGAACACGGTCGCCGTCTCCTCGATGTGCTGTCGCTGGCCGACGCCATACCGGTGCGGCCACGCAGCCCGGTGCTACGCGCACCCCGGCTCGTCTCGAGGTGACGACCCTCACGCTGGCCGGTCGGATCATGGCCATCGACGCCGCCTTGTGCGACGTCCCCCACGCGTTCGGGGGTGCCCTGGCGCTCGCCTACTACGCCGAGCCGCGGGCGACGGTCGACATCGACCTCAACGTGTTCGTCGGCGCCGAGAGATTCTCGGTTGTGGCCACGCCGCTCGTCGAGCTCGGTGTCGCCGCCGACGACCCCGAGGTCGAGGCGCTGGTGCGGCACGATGGCCAGGCCCGGGTCATGTGGGACAGCACGCCCATCGACCTGTTCTTCTCCTACGACGCCTTCCACGACGCCGCCCGAGAGGCACGCCGGCAGGTGCCCTTCGGCGAGGGGACCATACCGATCCTCTCCGCCGAGCACCTCGTCGTCTGCAAGGTGATCTTCAACCGGCCGAGGGATTGGGTCGACGTCGAGGCCATGGTCGAGGCGCAGAGCGAGGTCGACCCCGCCGAGGTCCTGCGGTGGGTGGCGCGCATCGCCGGTGACGAGGCCCCCCGCTACAACCGGATCGCCGCCCTCCTCACCGGCCGCTGATCGTGCCGGCGGCCCTGCCCAGCATCCCCGGGCCGCAGAGCGCAGCGACCGGTTCGGGTCCTTTGCGTAGCATGACGAGTGGATGAGGTCTGGCCCGCGGGCGGACCCGCAGCATCGAGCGTCGCAGTCATCGAACGTCACAGTCATTGAACGTCCGAACCATCGAACAGGGAGGTTGGTGCCCATGGTGGCCATGCCGAGGGTCGTGTCCGCGGAGGAATGGCAGCGCGAGCGTGACGCCCTGCTCGTCGCGGAGAAGGAAGCCACCCGCGCGCTCGATGCCATTGCCGCCCGCCGCCGTCGGCTTCCCATGGTCCGCTTCGACAACGAGAAGTACCGCTTCGCAACCACCGACGGACCGATGCGGTTGTCGGACTTCTTTGAGGGGCGCCAACAGTTGGCGCTCTACCAGTTCATGGACAACGGCCCGGACGCGTTCTGCCCCGGCTGCACGCACTTGACCGCCAATGTGACCGATCTGACGACGCTGGTTGACGGGGGAGTGAGCTGGCGGACGGTGTCGAACATGCCGCTTGCGCAGATGCAGTCGTACTGGGCCACGAAGGGCTGGAGCGTGCCGTTCGCGTCGTCACGTGACACCACCTTCTCCGATGACTGCGGGGCGGGCCGCGGCTTCCTGCTCAACATGTTCTTCACCGACGGCGAGGAGATCTACCGCACCTACGCCACCAATGCCCGGGGGGTCGACCGGTTGCTGTTCGTCAACAACATCCTCGACCTCGCTCCCTACGGCCGCCAGGAGGAGTGGGAGGACTCGCCCCCCGGCTGGCCGCAGCACCCCACCTACGGCTGAAGCGCCCGGGGCGCAGTCCCGTGTGGGCGAGCTCGATCCGGCGCGCCGGCGGCCAGCGTGCGGCACGGCCTGAGAGCCACGACGTGAGTTCCGAATCGGTAGGCGCGAGACCGGTGGCCCCAACGGTCCACCCACGGATCCACCCCCGGGTTGACGACTTCTGTGCTGCGATCCCCGACACTTGAGGCATGACCTTCAGCGACTCTCCTTCACCGCCCAGCCCTCGGGTGCCGGCCGATCGCCCGACCGCACACGTCTCTCCCTGGCGACTCACGACGCCACTTCCGGGCGACCTCTTCAGCAAGTTCCCGGCCGCTTTGGCGCGAGCCGTGCCATGACGGCGACAGCCCGAAGCAGTGGCGCCAGGTCTGTGCCGCGGGATCGTCACCGGTCGACCACTGCCCTACGGGGGGCCTCGTCTCGCTGATTGGTCGGCTCCGTGTGCCGTATAGGTTCGCACGCAACAACGAGGTCGGAGGCGGCGCGTGAAACGCAGAATCTTGGGAGGTACCGGTATCTCGGTCAGCCAGCTGGCGCTCGGGGCCATGATGTTCGGCGCCTGGGGAAACGCCGACCACGACGACAGCGTGCGCATCATCCGCCGGGCGCTCGACGGTGGCATCAACTTCATCGACACGGCGGACATCTACTCGTCCGGCGAGTCGGAGGTCATCGTGGGCAAGGCCATCAGCTCGTTGGCGCGCCACGAAGTGGTGCTGGCCACCAAGTTCCGCAACCCGATGGGCGCCGACGCCAACCAGGGGGGAGGTTCCCGCCGGTGGATCACCACCGCGCTGGAGGACAGCCTCCGGCGGCTCGGGACCGACCACGTCGACCTGTACCAGATGCACCGTCCCGACCCGACAACCGACATCGACGAGACGCTCGACACACTGAGCGACCTCGTCCGTGCGGGCAAGGTCCGAGCGATCGGTTGCTCCACCTTCCCGGCAGAGCAGATCGTCGAGGCCCAGTGGATGTCCGAGCGGCGCGGCCACGTACGGTTCCGCACCGAGCAGCCGCCCTACTCGATCCTCGCCCGGGGGGTTGAGGCCGCCGTGCTGCCGACCGCGCAGCGCTACGGCATGGGCGTCCTCACCTGGGGGCCGCTCTCGGCCGGATGGCTCTCCGGCCGCTACACGCAGGGCGTCGACCTCGAATCCGGCGGCCGCACCGCCCTCGAGCGCCAGAAGTTCGACCCGTCGACCCCGGGCAACGCCGCCAAGCTGGAGGCCGTCGGCGCTCTGGCCGAGGTGGCCGCCGAGGCCGGGGTCTCCCTGCCGCACCTGGCGGTGGGATTCGTCCTCTCCCATCCGGCCCTCACCTCGGCGATCATCGGGCCCCGCACCGCCGAGCACCTCGACGACCTCCTGGCGGGCGCAGACGTCGTACTCGACGGAGCTACCTTGGACCGGATCGACGAGATCGTGCCGCCGGGCACCGATCTCAACCCTGCGGACAGCTACTACGTGGCCCCCGCCCTCGCCGACGCCACCCTCCGTCGGCGGTAATTCGGGACTGCGCTCGTGCGTGCGATATGGCGCCCGACTCGGGATACCGGTGACATGAATTCGGCGACGTGTGCACCATCCTGCCGTGACGTTGCCGGTTGGCAATGCGCCCCAACCTGCAGGGGCACCGGGCAACACTGAGAAGTCCGTCAGGCGGCGGTCGATCACGACACAGAGTGCGATGGAGCCCATGTCCGTGTCGGGGCGTGGTCCAGCGTCTCTCGCACCGGCTCGTAGCTCCGGCGTGCCGGTCAGTTGCTCTCGGGTAGGACCTGTCCCCCGTCGGTGATGAGCGTCTGGCCGGTGATGTAGCGGGCCTCGGGCGAGGCCAGGAAGCGCACCGCCCACCCCACGTCGGCGGGCTCGCCGAAGTAGCCGAGGGGGATGGCCGCCAACATGGCCGCGTCGTGGTCCTCCCCGAGGTCGGCGAAGCCGGGAGTGGCGATGTTGCCGGGCAGCACGGCGTTGATGGTGATGCCGTCGCCCGCCACCTCGAGCGCGGCCGAGCGCATGAGACCGAGCATGGCGGCCTTCGACGCCCCGTAGTGGCCGTAGCCGGGTTGGCCCACCACCGAGCCGGTGATCGACGAGGTCAGCACGATGCGCCCGTAATGCTGGGCCGCCATCTGCGGGAGGCAGGCCTGGATGGCAAAGAGCGCGCCGCGCACGTTGATGTCCATGACGAGGTCCCACTGGGCGGCGGTGAGGGCAGCGAGATCGATGTGGGGGTAGATGCCCGCGTTGGCGCAGAGGATGTCGATGCGGCCGAACCGCTCGACGGCGGCCGCCGCCATCGACGCGACCGAGTCGCGCTCGGTCACATCGGTCGGAACCGCCAGCGCGTGGTCGGCGCCGAGACCGGCTGCCGAGGCCTCGGCGGCGGCGAGGTCGGTGTCGGCGAGCACCACGTCGGCTCCTTCAGCCCGCAGCACCGTGGCGATGCCGAGGCCGATGCCCTTCGCCCCGCCGGTGATCACCGCGACCTGCCCGTCCAAGCTCTGCATCCGGTGCTCCCTGGTTCTACTGACTGAGGTCGGTCGCGGGATCAGTCCACGCCGACGTGCACGGTGGCTGCGTCCGATTTCGCCGCCTCCATCTTGACCGAGAAGATCGGGGCCTTGCGCCAGATGGAGGCGACCAGCATGAGCAGTATGCCGACGACGCCGAGGGCGATGAGGATGCCGGCTTCTGCACCGGTGAGGGCTTGGGCCGCCTTGACCGCCACCCACAGCAGCAGTGCCGCACCGGCCAGCGGGAGCACGCCCAACAGGAGCGTGTCCTTCGGTGACTTCAAGATGATGCGCCGGTAGTAGAAGGAGGCCGCCAGGGCGGTGATGGCGTAGAACATCGAGTACAAGAAGCCGCTCACCGTCACCAGGTCACTGATGGCCGTCGCCACCGATGACTGGTAGATGTCGACGACCCCGAAGATGATGACCAGGGCCCCGAGGATGAGCGTGGTGAAGGCGGGGGTGCGGTAGCGCTCGTGGATGACGCCGAGGCGCTTCGGGAGCACCTTGTCACGCGACATGGAGAAGAGCAGGCGCGAGGTGCCGATGATGGCCACCTGGGTGGTGGCGAGCACCGAGATCACCACCGCGAAGGCCATGGCCTTCTCCCCGCCGGTCCCGCCCAGGCGCTGGCCCACCCACGCCCCGGCGTTCGAGGCGTTGGCCTGGAGCTCGTGGTAGGGCCCGACCCCTTGGAAGGTGGCGAACATGGTGATGAAGAGCACGCCGAGGAGTGCCACGCCGATGACCGCGCCGAGGCCCGGGTTGCGCTCAGGTCGCGCGGTCTCCTCGTTGATGTAGATGCCACCGTCCCAGCCGGCGACCGCGGCCACGGCGATCACCATGGCGGCCGAGAACGATCCCGCCCCCGTCCCGGAGAGGCTCAGCCAGTGCAGGTTGGGCGAGACCGTTCCCGCCGAGTGGACGATGTAGACGGCGATGAAGGCCCAGACGATGAAGACCGTGAGGATCGAGTACTCCAGGATGGCGACGGTCATCTGCAGCCGGGCGCTCGGGCGCAGGCCGACGACGGCGGTCATGGTGAGGAGGCCCCCGATGATGACGATGGCGGCCGCCCCGGCGAACTGGTTGTTGGGCGAGACGCCGATGAGGCTGAGCACGCTCGGGCCGATGGTGATCACGTCGATGAGGACGAAGCCACCGAAGGCGATGAGCATCAGCCAGCCGGTCATGAAGCCGACGTAGGGGTTGAAGGCACGCGCCACCCACTCGAAGGTGGCCCCGGCGTTCTGGCGCCACATGTTGAGGCGCTGGAAGGCGAGGGCGATGCAGAGCAGCCCCGCCGTCGTGATGATCATCGGCAGGATGGTGCCGTAGGCGGCGGCCGAGACCAACAGGGCCAAGGTGACGGCGATGGTCTGGCCGGGGGCGGCCCCCGCCATGGCGAAGACGACCGAACCGCCGAGGCCGACCCCGTCCTTGATGAGGGTGGGCTCGGCACCTCGTTGGCCCGACGTTGCGGGTGGGGTGGTCAGCTCACTCACCGGGACACCTCCGCAGTGCGACCGTTCTCTCGCATGGCCTCCCCCTCTGTGGTCCAGTACAATTTCACCGTGCCATGTAGCATGGTACATAACACGAAAAGGGTCAATCGGTGCGTGTTTCCATCATGAGAACTCTCCATCGGCCCTGTAGCGTCGGTTGGCGGGCGAGGAGGAGCAACCCATGACGGCGATGACGACCGGCACCGCAGGGAGCCACATCTCGGCGATCCACGCGGGCAGCCTGCGCGAGCAAGTGAGCCGTGCCCTCGAAGCGGCACTCGTCGCCGGCGAGCTCCAGCCCGGCGAGATCTACTCGGCTCCCGCCTTGGCCGAGCGCTTCGGGGTCTCCGCGACACCGGTGCGCGAGGCCATGTTGGACCTGGTGAAGGACGGCTTCGTCGAGGTGGTGCGCAACCGCGGATTCCGGGTGGCCGAGATGTCCGAGGCCGACCTCGACCAGATCTCCCAGATCCGCTTCCTCTTGGAGGTGCCGAGCACCGCCCAGGTGGCCGCCACCATCACCACCGAGCGCCTCGACGCACTGGCCGCGGTCGCCGACGAGATCGAGGCGGCAGCGGCCCGAGGTGACCTCATCGGCTACCTCGACGCCGACCGGCGCTTCCACGTGGAGCTGATCTCCACGCTCGAGAACCCGAGGCTCACCGAGTTCGTCGACCGGCTCCGCCGTCAGACCCGGCTCTTCGGCCTCGACGACCTGGTCCGCTCGGGCCGCCTCGCCGCCTCAGCCCACGAGCACCACGAGCTCTTGGACGCATTGCGGCGCCGGGACGTCGAAGGCACGCGTGAGCTCATGGGCCGCCACATCCTCCACACCCGTGGGCTTTGGGTGGGTCGCGACGAGCGCTGAGCGTTCCGGGCCCCGTGCGGCGCGGGCCTGCGCACGGTGCGGTCAGGACTTCTCTCCGTTTCAGCGGTTCCCCAATGGGGAACCGCGCGGACATGGCTACCGAGAAGCAGAAGACCGCAGCCCGTCACATCCTGGAGAAGGCCCGCAAGGCCCAGGCGGACCGACGCGGTGGTCGCGCCGCACCACGGCGCTCCCCCGGGCTCTCGACGAGCGAGACGAACCGCCTCTCCAACGACGAGTTCGCCTTCCCGAAGGAGCGCAAGGAGCCGTTGGTGGACGCCAAGCACGTGCGCAACGCCATCGCCCGGTTCGATCAGGTAGAGGGCGTGAGCGACGCGGAGCGCGATGCCGCCTGGAAGAGGATCCGCTCGGCGGCACGCCGCTTCGACGTCGAGATCACCGAGTCGAGCTAGCGGGAGCTTTTCGACGGGGGGAAAGCGAAGCGCTCCTGACCGTCCGCACCACGGCGTCGAAGATCAGACGACCGCACCCGAGCAGCGACGAGCCCCAGAGGACGCCGTAGGTGCGTCGAAGGCTACGACGAAGGAGCGTGCGGGGCGATGGTGACGGTGCGCGTCGAGCTGTAGAAGTCGAGGGCGGCGGTGCCCTGCTCGCGCTGGCCGATGCTCGAATCCTTCTCCCCGCCGAACGGCGCGTAGAAGTCGACCCCGGCAGTCGGTGCGTTGATCTTGATGAGCCCGGTGTCGATGTCGCGCACCGCCGAGAGCACGGCATCGAGGTCGCGCCCGTGGACCGACGTCACGAGACCGAAGCGGACCGCGTTGGAGATCTCTACGGCATGGGCGACGTCGTCGGCGTGCAGCACCAGGGCGAGCGGCCCGAACGTCTCCTCCTGGGCCAGCTCGTGGTCGGGCGAAAGGCCGGCGACCAGGGTCGGCTCGACGAACCAGCCACGGCGATCGAGCAGGTGGCCGCCGGCCAGCACCTTGCCGCCGTCGTTGCGGGCACTCTCGAAGGCGGCCGTGAGCTTGCTGTGGGCCGGCTCGTTGATCACCGGTCCGACCACCGTGGCGGCATCGGCCGGGTCGCCGACCCGGAGATCGGCGACCGCTTCGCCCAGCTGCTCGACGAAGGCATCGTTGGGGCCCACCACGATGACCCGGCGAGTGGCGGTGCACTTCTGCCCGGCATAGCCCATGGCCGCCCCGGCGATCATCGCCGCGGTGGAGAACGGGTCGGCGTCGGGGAGGACGATGGCGGCGTTCTGGCCGCCCATCTCGCACTGCACCACCACACCTCGTGAGACCGCAGCCGATGCCACCGCCGCGCCAACCTTCGCCGAGCCGGTGAACGACACCACATCCGCTCGGGCCACGACGGCCTCGCCGGTTGGTCCGGCGCCGTGGACGACGGAGAACAGACCCTCGGGGAGGAGCGGGGCGAAGAGCTCGGCGAGCATGTCGGCACACGCCATGGCGTCGGGCGAGGGCTTGAGCACCACGGCGTTGCCCGCAGCCAGTGCGGGGGCGGCCTTCCACAGCGGGATGGCAAGGGGGAAGTTCCACGGCGTGATGAGCCCGGCCACCCCGTGCGGGCGGCGGTCGCTGTAGAGGAGGCCCTTCGCCGAGGGCGGCAGCTGCGCGCCGGTGGCCGCGAAACAGGCCTGCGCGTAGTAGTTGAGGATGGCGACCGACCGCGCCACCTCACCGGTCGCTTCGATCAGGGGCTTGCCGACCTCGCGCACCACCAGCTCGATCGCGTCGCTGCGCCGAGCGCTCAGGGCGGCGGCTGCCGCACTGAGGGCCGCGGCTCGCGCAGCCGCTCCCCCGGCCCACCACATGCGCTGCGCCGCCCAGGCCCCGGCGAAGACGTCGGCCAGCGCCGCGTCGCTCGCCACGGCACGTTCGGTCACCACATCGGTAGGGTCCTGCGGCGAGATGGAACGGAGCACGTCGGTGCTCACGCGTACTCAGGCGAGGCCATCGGCCAGCGCCTTCTCGGTGAGCTCGCGGACGCTGCGTTCCTGCTCGGTGGTGAGCGGTGTGCGCGGCGGCCGGCACGGCCCGCCGTAGCGGCCGACGATGTCCATGCTGAGCTTGATGGCCTGGACGAACTCGACCTTCGAGTCCCAGCGCAGCAGCGCATGCAGCCGGCGGTAGAGGGGGAGGGCATGGTCGACGTCACCGGCCATGGACGCCCGGTACAGGTGGACACAGGCGCGCGGGAAGGCGTTCGTGTACCCCGACACCCAGCCGGTGCCCCCGGCGAGGGCGACTTCCAAGACGGTGTCGTCCGAGCCGATGAGCACGTCGAGCTCGGGTGCGAGCTCAGAAATGGCGTAGGCACGGCGCGGGTCGCCGGCGAATTCCTTGACCGCCACGATGAGCCCCTCGTCGCTCAGGCGTCCGAGCAGCTCGGGGAGGAGGTCGACCTTCGTGTCGAGCGGGTTGTTGTAGGCGACGACCGGGAGCCCGACTGCGGCGATGGCCCGGTAGTGCTCGACCACGGCGCGTTCGTCGGCCCGGTAGTTGTTGGGCGGCAGGGCGAGGACCGCGCTCGCACCGGCACCCGCCGCGTGCTCGGTCCAGCGCACCGCCTCGCGCCAGCCGTAGGCGGCGACGCCCGGGATCACGTCGAATCCGGGAGGGGCGGCGGCGATGGCGGTCTCGACCACCCGGGCGCGCTCGTCGGCCTCCAGGGTCTGGTACTCCCCGAGCGATCCGTTGGGGGTGAGACCCTCGCAGCCGGACTCGGCCAGCCAGGCGACGTGCTCGGCGAAGCGGTCGTAGTCGACCTCGAGATCGGCGGTGAAGGGCAGCGCGCTCGCCACCAGGATGCCCTGCCACGGTTTCCGTTCCACGCTCACCTCCTGGTGATGTGTGACATGTTACGCCGTCCGAAGCAGGACGTGGGCAGGGACGGTCAGGAAGGCGGCTCGAGCGAGCGGGCGATCGAGCACTTTCCGGTGTGCAGCAGGTTCGAGACCTGGCCCACGCCGCAGTGCGCCCCGATCCCCATGAGCACGGCCGCCTCGTCCGATGACAGGCTCCACTCCTCTTCGATCCAACCTTTCAGCTCACGGAAGGCGTCCCGGCAGGCGTCGGCCAGGGAGATCCCCGACACGATGGCGGTGAGCTGGCTGTCGCTGCGCACCCGCGGCGAGCCCATGGTCGGGGGCCTCGGCACCGGGCGCGCCGAGGCGACGATGCGCGTCCCCACCTCTGGGGCGGCGGTGACCTCACCGTCGCCCATGGCCGCCTTGGCGTCGCCGAAGTACAGGTACGCACCGTCGACCCCGACCGGCAGGATGACGGTGGCACCGGCGGTGATCTCGTTGCAGTCGAGGTTCCCGCCGTAAGGGCCCTCATGGCGCGAGAGCACCGTCTCGCGCCCCGGGGCGGTCGCCACGCAGCCGATCAGAGGGGCGACGGGAACCGACCATCCGTCACGCAGTTGGATACGGCCACCCTCGACCTCGAGAGAAACGGCGTGGTCCTCCTCGTGCCACCAGTCGGTCGGCGAGAGAGCCTCGCAGCGGCTCACCACCACCACACCCGGTGTGGTGACGTTGACCTCGTGCAGGGTGATCTCGACCGCCCCGCCGGCCAGCGCGCCAACAACATGTATCGGGCCCGTCACCCCGTCGAGGTTCGCCTCCACCCAGGCGGCGGTCTCCTCGTTGAAATCGCCAGGGTCCAAGAACTTGCCGGTGAAGCAGTCGGCGGTCTCGACCACGAACTGCTCGTCTGCACCGACCGAGCCGATCGGCGTATGGTCGGGGCTGTAGACGTACTTGAGGTCGTCGGGACCGAAGGTCTGCACGAGGAGCTCAGCGGTTGGGCACGCGCAGGTCGGGCGGGAGCGGGGAGGCGGGGGTGATGGGGCCGTAGCCCTCAAACTCCCCGTAGTCGCGGTAGACCTGCTCGTAGAAGGCGATCGCCTCGTGGTCGAGTTCGATGCCGAGACCGGGGCCGGTCGGCACCCGCAGCGCACCGTCTTCGAACTCGACCGGCTCGGCCAGGATGTCGTGGGCCAAGATGGTCACGAACTGCTGGTGGCCGAGCTGCGGTGAGGCCAACGTGCCGAGCACATGGGCGGTGGCCACGGTGGTCACCCCGAGATCGGCGAAGGCATGCTTCACGATCGGTAGCCCGGCGAGCTCGCACTGGGCGGCGGCGTCACGGAACGGGATGAGCCCACCGAGCTGGTGCGGGTCGGTCACCACCACGTCGGCGGCACGGCGGGCCAGCACCTCGGGCACCTGCCACGGCAGCCAGGCCGACTGGTTGGCCCCGATGCGCACCCGGGACTTGGCCCGCAGGTCGGCCAGGCCGCCGATGTCGTGCATGTTGACCGGCTGCTCGACGAACTCGACGCCGACGTCTTCGAACAGCCGCAGCGCCTCGACCGCCTCGAAGGCGGACCACGCCTCGTTGGCATCGACGCGCACCGCGATGTGCTCACCCACCTCGTCCTTGATGGCTCGGGCCAGCGCGAGATCGTTCTCAAGGTCGAAGCCAATCTTGATGTACATCGTCTTGAATCCGCGGGCCACGCCCTCGGCCGCCTGCTTGCGGGCGGTCTCGGTCGTGCGGTCCTCCACCCAGATGTACCAATAGAAAGGAACGAGCTCGGTGTCGAGGCCCCCGAAGAACTGGTGGACCGGACACCCGAGCGCCTTCCCGCAGATGTCCCAGAGCGCCATCTCGATCCCGGCGGCCGCCGCGTTGCCGAGGTAGGGGTAGTGGTGCCAGCCGCGCATCGACGCACGTCGCAGGAACGCGGAGATCCGGAACGGATCCTCCCCCACAATCCATCCCGACGTCGCCTCAAGCGCGTCACGCACCAACGAGATCAAGGGGCTGCCTGGCACCTCCCCGATCCCGGTGATGCCTTCTTCGGTGTGCACCTCGACGATGGCGTTGGTGAGACCCCACATCCGCCCGAAGCGCCAGGTCTCAGGGTGGACGAACGGCACCGAGACCACATGGACGTCGACATCGGTGACTCGCATGCAGGCTCCTTCAATCTCGCACCTCGGTAATCAACAACCGCACCAGGCCCGGTACTATGCCACATACCACTTTGACCTACAACGCATTCAGTCACGCGACTCGCGCCCTATCCCTTTGTCAAGGGAATCAGCCCATCCCGAGTGGAACTGTCTTCCCATGCACCTGGATGAGGCCACACCGAAGTGAGTAAATCCATCGCCCAAGGCCTCATCGTGACCGAGGCACCTCGGCCAACTACTAGGACGGCCGCGAGGAGGCGCCGCCCAGAGCGGTGCCGTGCGCCGGTCGGGTTTCGAGCGACGTCGCCGCGTGGTCGCTTCCTCGTCTCCGAGCAGGGCTCGTACCTGAACTGCCAGATCCTGGTCGTCGAGGGCCGGACCGTAGCGGCCCGGGCCAGTTGGGAGCCGAGCCCGCCGCGGCGGCCACTTCCGTGCCGCCACCCCCGCTGCCAACAACTCCTGCATCAAGCCGGACTGGTGTGGAACGCTTTGACCGGTACCAGAACCGAGCCTATGATTCCCACATCGTTCCACGCGGATGGCTGCGGCTCAGGTCCCGGAGGCCGGGCGGACCTGGTCCGCACACCCGGGACACGCGACAGCTGATGGGGACCGGCCACGAGAGGGACCGATGGACGCGCTGATTATTGACGGTGTGCGAACGCCGCGCGGCAAGGGCCGCTCGACCGGATCCCTGCACCACTTGCACCCCCAGGTGCTGATGGCCCAGTGCCTGCAGGCGCTCGAGGAGCGCCAGGGCTTCGAGCCTTCCGACGTGGACGACGTGCTAGTCGGCAACGCCACAAACGCCGGGGACCACGGCGGCTGCATAGCCCGACTGTCGGTGCTGGCCGCCGGGTGGCCGGTCGAGGCGCCGGGGCTCACGCTCCACCGATTTTGCGGCTCGGGCCAGCAGGCAGTGAACATGGCAGCCATGGGCATTCGGGCCGGCTTCCAGGACCTTGTGGTGGCAGGCGGCGTCGAATCGATGTCTCGCTTCGCCCCGGCCCAGCCGGGCGAAGGGATGGCCGTGCTCGACGGCAACAACCACGAGCTGCGCGAGGTGTACCCCTTCGTACCCCAGGGCATCTCGGCCGACCTGCTAGCCACCCTCGAGGGCATCGACCGCGCGGACTGCGACCGCTTTGCCCTCACCAGCCAGCAACGGGCGGCCAAGGCCATGGCCACCGGCCGGTTCGACCGCAGCGTCATCGCCGTCAACAACCCCGACGGCTCGGTTGCCCTGGATCACGACGAGTACCCGAGGCCCGATACCACGGCCGAGGGGCTGGCCAAGCTCCCGCCGGCATTCGAGGTCATGGGCACCACCGTGGTCGACCCCTATCCGGTCAGCTTCGACGAGATGTGCCGCCAGGTCTACCCCGAGATCGCCGCCATCGACCACGTACACCACGCCGGCAACTCCTCGGGCGTGGTGGACGGCGCCTCAGCCATGCTGCTGGCCTCACCCGACTACGCCCGGGCACACGGCCTCGAGGCGCGGGCCCGGCTGGTGATGGGGACGGCGGCCGGTGCCGAACCGGTGATCATGCTGACGGCGCCTTCGGTCGCCGCCCGCCTCTGTCTTGAGCGGGCCGGCATGACGGCCGCAGATATCGACCTGTGGGAGATCAACGAGGCTTTCGCCGCCGTGGTCCTGAAGGCTATGGCCGACCTGGAGCTCGACCCCGAGGCGGTCAACGTCAACGGGGGGGCCATCGCCCTTGGACACCCCATCGGCGGGACCGGACCGATGCTCATCGAAACCGCCCTCGACGAGCTTGAGCGGCGCGACGCTTCGACCGCCCTCATCGCCATGTGCACAGGTGGCGGCATGGCCACCGCGACCATCATCGAGCGCGTGTGAGCGGCTCGGACGGCGACCGCTTCGGTGGGGGAAGGCCGTGAGGGAACCGGTGACGGTGGGGGCGACCGACCTGATGCTGGACGAGTACGTCAACGTGGCCCACCAGCAGCTCTCGGCCGGCCGACGCTGGTCGCCACGCCAGGCCGAGATCCTCGACGGCCTGCAGAAAGTGTTCTTGGAGGACGGCTTCCGCCACCTCACCATCGGCGACCTAGTGGAGCGGCTGCGCTGCTCCCGTCGCACCCTCTACAGCATCGCTCCGAGCAAGGAGGAGCTGGTTCTCATTGTGGTTGACCGGCTCTTCAACCACATGGGCAAGCAGGCCTACGCCGAGGCGTCCGCGTGCGAGGACGCCGGGGACGCCGTCGCCGCCTACCTCAATCGCAGCATCACGACCTTCCGACCGGTGCGGGCCGCCTTCACCGAGGACGTCGAGGCGTATATGCCGACGAAGCAGCTCTACGACCGCCACCTGCAGATTGCCCTCGACGTGCTGGGCGACCTGGTCACCAGTGGGATTGAGGACGGCAGCTTCCGCCAGTTCCACGCCCCGCTCATCGCTGAGATCCTCGACGCCTGCGTGGATCGCATCCGGCGTCCCGACGTCCTGGCCCGGGCCGGCACCACCTGGAGCCAGGCCATCGCCGAGTTCAGCGAGCTCATCCGCAACGGGCTGCTGGTCGGCCGCGCCTGATCACTCGCCCGTGCCGCCGCACGGCGACCGGGCCAACGCCTGAGATGCTCCGGCGTCCCGGGCGCCGCCACCGGTCTGAGGCCGTCCAGCGCTCAGGTGCCCGACCACACGGGGGCCCGCTTCTCTGCGAACGCCCGGGGCCCCTCGGCGGCGTCGCTCGAGGTGAACACGCTGGCCTTGAGTGGCTGCTGGAAAGCCCAGAACTCCTGGGCCGTCAGGCGCTGGGCGGCGTCGATCAGCTCCTTGGAGGCGGCGACAGCCAGCGGAGCGTTGCGGGCGATGCGCTCGGCCAGCTCGAGGGCGGCGTCCAGGGCCTCCCCGGGGACGGTCAGCCGGGCCAGCAGGCCGAGGGAGGCCGCCTCCTCGGCCGTGAGCGGGTCCCCGGTCAGGGCCATCTCCATGGCCTTGGAGTGTCCGACCCGGTTGGGCAGCCGCAGCAGGCCGCCACCGGCGGCGAAGAGCCCGACCCCCACCTCGGGGATCCCCAGCCGGGCACCGCGGGCCGCCACTAGCAGGTCACAGGCCAGGGCCAGTTCGAGGCCGCCGGCTAAGGCGAAGCCCTCGATGGCGGCGATCAGCGGTTTCCTGGCCCCCTCCCGGAGGAACCGGGCGAACGGATCCACGTCCTCGCCCCGGGCGAAGGCCTTCAGGTCCATCCCGGCCGAGAACCCCCGGCCCGCCCCGGCGATCACCCCGACGGTCACCCCCGGCTCGCCGTCCAGGCGCTCCATGGCGGTGGCCAGCCCCGCCGCCAGGGCGCCGTCCACGGCGTTCATGGCCTCGGGGCGGTTCAGGGTGACGAGCAGCACCCGACCACGCTTCTCGGTGAGGACTGCCTCCATGGTGGTTCCTCCCATGCTTGGCCGCCCTACTTGGGCGGGAGCCTGATCCCGCCGTCGACGCGGATGGTCTCGCCGTTCAGGTAGGGGTTGGTCAGGCATTCGATGACCGTGTACGCCAGCTCCTCGGCCGTCCCGAGCCGCTTAGGGAAGAGCACCGACTCGCCCAGATGGGCCTTGAACTGCTCGGCCCGCTCGCCGGTTCCGTAGATCGGCGTATCGATGAGGCCCGGGGCGATGGTGTTGACCCGGACACCCACGGCCGAGAGGTCTCGGGCGATGGGCAGGGTCATACCCACGATGCCGCCCTTGGAGGCGGCGTAGGGGGCCTGCCCGACCTGGCCGTCGAACGCCGCCACCGAGGCCATGTTCACGATCGAGCCGCGGGCACCGTCCTGGTCGAGGGGCTCGGTGCGGGCCATGGCTGCGGCGGCTTGGCGCAGCATGTTGAAGGTGCCGAGCAGGTTCACCCCCACCACGAAGGCGAAGGACTCCTGGGGCATCGGCTCGTTGTTCCGGTCCACCGTGCGGGCGGCCGGGCCCAACCCGGCCGAGTTGACCAGGGCCCGCAGGGGGGCCAGCTCCGAGGCCGCCGCCACGGCGGCCGCCACCTCCTCCTCACTGGTGATGTCACAGCGTACGAAGAGACCACCGACCTCGGCCGCCACCGCCCGACCCCGGTCCTCTTGCAGATCGACCACGACCACCGAGGAGCCGAGCGCCGCCAGCTGGTGGGCGCAGGCCTCACCGATCCCCGACGCACCACCGGTGACGATGGCCGACGATGCGTTCAGATCCACTCTGGGCATGGGTTCGGGTCCTTTCGAGAGTGCGGCAACCGTCCAGTAGTTCGCCTGGGGCTAGCGAGGCCCATCGAGGCCCTCGAACCGCGGGCGCACGCCCTCGGCGAAGGCCCGCAGGCCCTTGGCGGCATCCGGCGTGCGGGCCAAGGCGGTGATCACCTCGGTCTCCCGGGCAAGGCAGACCTCGAGCGGGTCGTCGACGCCCTGGCGCAGCAGGCGCTTGGTCGCCCCGAGGGCCCGGGTGGGGCCGGCGGCCAGGTCGGCCGCCAGCTGCCGGCTCCGCTCCGCGAGCTCGTCGTCGGGCACCACCCGACTGACCAGTCCCAACTCGAGGGCCTGCTCGGCCCCGACCACCTGGCCGGTCAGGCACAGATCGAGGGCCCGGCGCAGGCCCAGCATCTTGGGCAGGCTGTAGCTGGAGCCGCCGTCGGGCGACAGGCCGACCCCGGGATAGGCGACGCAGAACCGGGCCGACACCGCCGCCACCACCAGGTCGCAGCCGCAGGCCAGGGCCAGTCCCCCGCCGAAGGCCGACCCCTGGACGGCCGCTACCACCGGGGCGTCGAGGGCGGCGAGCTGGGCGACGGCCACGTGGAAGACGGTGGCCGCCTCACCGACGTACGCGGCGACGTCGTCACTGGCGAGGAAGCTGGCAAGATCGCCACCGCCGCAGAAGTTCGGCCCGCTGGCCCCCAGCAGCACCGCCCGCGGACCGGTGGTGGTGGTGAGCAGCTGGGTCACGGCGGCCAGCTCGCGGGCCATCGGCAGATCGATGGCGTTGGCCACCTCGGGCCGGTCGAGCGTAATGGTGACCAATCCGCCTTCACTGGTGAGCCCGAGCGTGCGAAGGCTCATGGCCAGCTCCCCGACAGCGTCTGCCAGGCCGGTAGCCGTGGACGGCATCACGAGGTCTGCTGCTCGTCGGCCAGCTGGCGCCGCAGCTCGGCCTTGGCCACCTTGTTCAAGGTGGATCGGGGCATCTCGTCGACCACTCGCACCTGGCGAGGCACCTTGAAGTCGCTCAGACGTCGCCGGCAGCTCTCGAGCACCTCGTCGGACAGGGTTGGCCGGTCGTCGGCGGCGATGACGAAGGCGACCGGGACCTCGTCGAGCATCGGGTGGCGGGTGCCTACCACGGCCACCTCGAGCACGCCCGGCACCTCCAGTACCACCCTCTCGATCTCCGAGGCGGCCACGTTCTCGCCCCCGACCTTCAGCATGTCCTTGTCCCGGTCGGCGAAGCTGAGGTAGCCGTCGGGGTGCACGGTGGCCCGGTCCCCGGTGGCGAGCCAACCTTGGTCATCGACCGCCTCTCTGGTGGCCACCGGGTCGTGCAGGTAGCCGGCGAAGAGCGAGACCCCGGGCATGCCGTGGACGAAGATATTGCCCGTCTCCCCCGGCTCGACCGAGGTGCCGTCCTCCCTCAGGACCCGCACCTCGAACTCCGGAGCCGGCCGGCCCATGCCGAAGAGATGGCCGGGGGTCTCGACCTCATCGATGCAGGCGTGGCTAACCGTCTCGGTCATGCCGTACCAGGCCAGGGTCCGGATCCCGAAGCGTTCGTCCTCGGGGCCGCCCGAGTAGCCGTTGCCCCACAGCCGGAAGGCGTGGTCGGCCGGGAAGTCCCGGGCCATGAGGGCCTGCACACAGAACGGGGCGACCGAGACCCACGTGCAGCGGTTGCGCACGGCCACGTCCCAGAAGCGCGAGGCCGAAAAACGCGGCTGAATGACCACCGTGCCCCCCACCCACATCGAGGCGAGCGTCGAGTAGCACAGGGCATTGATGTGGAAGAGCGGCAGGTGCACTAGGTGCACGTCGCTCGGCCCGAGGTCCTCGTGCAGAGCGCTCACCTTGGCGCTCCACAGCGCGTTGGCGTGGGTCAGCACCACGCCCTTGGGCCGCGAGGTGGTGCCCGAGGTGTACTGGATCCACGCCGGGTCGTGGGCCGAGACCTCGCCCGGGGCGCCCCCGTCAGGATCTCCAAGGAGCGAAGAAAAGGCGTCGCCGGAGTCGACGTCGTCGAAGCTCCCCGCTTCGGGGTTGGCGACGGTCGACACCACCCAGCGGGCCCTCGGCACTGCCTCTTGGACCGTCGGGATCAGGCTCGGCTGGGTGATAACGCCCACCGCCCCAGAGTGCTCCCCGAAGTAGGCCATCTCCTCGACCGAGGACCGAGTACTGGTGCTGACGGCGATGGCCCCGATGCGGGTGCAGGCGAACCAGGCCACCACGAACTCCGGGCAATTCTCGAGGTGCAGGATGACGCGGTCACCCGGGGCGACCCCCCGAGCCCGCAGGCCGGAGGCCACCCGCCGCACGTCGCCGGCGAATTCGGCGTAGGTCCACGTCCTCCCGGGCCCGGCGAAGGGCTCCCAGACGATGAAAGGATGGTCCGGCCGGGTCGTGGCCCGCAGGTCGCACAGCCAGGCTATGGACCGGCCGCTGGCGGCATGGGTGGCCGGCACCGGCATCGGAAAGCCGAGATCGATCACAAGTTTCCTCCGCTCTCGTTCTGGGCCGCGGACGCGGGGACGCCGGGCTCACGCACTGGTTGCACCCGGTGCCTTCTGGGGGAAGTGGCAGGCCACGAAGTGCCCGGGGCCGACGGCCCGCACCACCGGCTCCTCCACCCGGCAGCGCTCCTCGGCCCGAGGACAGCGGGTGCGGAAACGGCAGCCGCTCGGCGGGTCGGCCGCCGAGGGGAGCTCACCCACCAGCGAGAGACGCCGGCGGCGAACAGCAGGGTCGGGGTCTGGGATAGCCTCAATGAGGGCCTCGGTGTAGGGGTGGGCCGGGGTGCGGTACAGGGCGTCGGGGCTGCCCACCTCGCAGATCTTGCCGAGGTACATGACGGCCACCCGGTCGCTGATGTTCTTGACCACAGCCAGGTCGTGGCTGATGAACAGCAGGGTCAGCCGTCGGGCCGAACGCAGCTCCTCCAGCAGGTTCAGGATCTGCGCCTGCACCGACACGTCGAGGGCCGAGACCGGCTCGTCGCAGATGAGCAGCTCGGGGGAGAGCACCAGCGCCCGGGCGATGCAGATCCGCTGGCACTGGCCCCCGGAGAACTGGGTGGGCCGCCGGTTGCGTGTGCTGGCCGGGTCGAGCCCCACGGCCTCGAGGGTCTCGTCCACCAACTGGTCGAGGGCGGCGCCGCTGGCCCGCCGCCAGACGGTCGCCGGCTCGCCCACGATCTGAGCCACCCGGTGGCGCGGGTTGAGCGAGGAGATGGGGTCCTGGAAGATCACCTGGAAGCGGGGCCGCAGGGGGCGCAGGTCCCGGTCCGAAAGCCCCGCCAGGTCGACGCCGTCAAGGATGACCCGGCCGGCCGTGGGCGGGGGCAGCTGCATCACCGCCCGGGCCAGGCTGGACTTCCCGCAACCCGACTCCCCGACTAGGCCCAGCGTCTCCCCGGCTAGGACGTCGAAGCTGACGTCAGAGACCGCCTTGACCGTGCTCTCGCCCCGAGGCCCGTGGAACTCGACGCTGAGTGACTCCACCCGAAGCATCGCCTCGTCCGGCGCCCGCAGCTGGGCCGTCCCGCTGCCGGCCATCAGGCCCGGCTCACTTGGGACTTCCAGGCCACAAGGCCCTCAGGCTCGGGCTCGGGGGACGGATCCGGGGACGGGGGGGGCTGGCCGCCCAGGGGGTACCAGCACGAGAACTCGTGGTCGGGCACCTCGGCGGAGCGCGGCTCAGGCGCCCGCTCGGTGCAGGTGGTCTGGGCGTAGGGGCAGCGGGGGGCGAAGCTGCAGCCCGGCGGCAGGCGGCTCGGGTCGGGAGGACGCCCCTCGATGGCCCGCAGGCGGCTGTGGCTGGGCAGCTCCACCCGGGGGATGGCCGAGAGCAGGGCCTCGGTGTACGGCATGCGGGTGTGCTCGAAGACGGCCGCCGTGGGGCCGCGCTCGAGGATCTTGCCGCCGTACATGACGGCCACCTGGTCGGTGCGGCCGGCCACCACCGCCAGGTCGTGGCTGATGAGGATCATGCTCATGTGCCGCTCGGTCTGGAGGTCCTCCAGTAGGTCCAGGATCTCGGCCTGGATGGTCACGTCGAGGGCGGTGGTCGGCTCGTCGGCGATCAGCAGCTTGGGGTTGCAGGCCAGGGCGATTGCGATCACCACTCGCTGGCGCATGCCGCCGGACAGCTCGTGAGGGTACTGGTCGAGTCGTCGGGTCGGGTCGGGGACGTGCACGGCGTCGAGCAGCTCGCGGGCCCGGGCCGTCACCTCGGGGCGGCCCAGGTTCGAGTGGGTGCGGATGGACTCGGCGATCTGGGGCCCAATCTTCATCACCGGGTTGAGGGCGGTCGATGGGTCTTGGAAGACCATGGCCATGCCCGGGCCCCAGATCCGTCGGCGCTGTCGCATGCCGAGGCCGACCATCTCGGTCCCATCGAAGAGGAAGGAGCCGCCGACCGTCACCCCGGTACTGGGCAGCAGGCCCATCAGGGTCTGGGCCAGCACGGACTTGCCCGAGCCCGACTCGCCGACCACGCCCAGTGTGGCCCCGCGGGCGAGCGAGAAGGTCACCCCGTTGAGGGCGCGCACCTGACGGCCGCCCACGTCGAAGCGGGTCGACAGGTCGCGCACAGTCACCAGCGGCTCCTCGACCGCCACGGTGGCGGGGGCCGCGCCGGTGTCGGTTGCGTCGGTCACAGCGTCGACCGCCCAGCCGCCTCGTAGCGACGGCGCAGAGTGTCGCCGGCCAGGTTGAGGGCAAGCACGGTCAAGCACATCACTGCGGCCGGCACCAGCACAAGGCTCGGGTCCTGGGAGAGGAACTCCTGACCGCTGGCGATGATGCCGCCCCACGAGGGGGTGGGCGCCGACACGCTCAAGCCGAGGAAGCTGAGGCTGCCCTCGACCACGATCACCACGCCGACGGCGATCAGGCCGTACGAGAGGACCTGCGGCAGCACGTTGGGCACCACCTCGTGCCAGATGATGCGCCGGGTCGGGACGCCGATGGCCCGGGCGGCGGTGATGAATTCCCGCTTGCCCACCGTAAGGGTGTGCGCCCGGGTGATGCGGGCGTACACCGGGATAGAGAGGAAGCCGAGCACCAGCGAGATGGTGGTCAGCGAGGTGCCGGCGAAAGCGACGACCGAGATCAACAAGACCAGCGCGGGGAAGGACAGCACAACGTCGACGGCCCACATGATGACGGCCTCGGGGCGGCCCCGGATGAAGCCGGCAATCAACCCGAGGGAGGCACCAATGCCGAGGCCGATGACCATGGAGGCCACCCCCACGATGAGCGAGACCCGGGCGCCGTAGATCAGCCGGGAGAGAACGTCGCGGCCGAGGTTGTCCGAGCCGAGCAGGTAGCCGCCGTGGAAGGGGGCAGCCAACTGGCGAAAGGGGTCGATGGCGTCGGGCGGGCGGATGGGCAAGACCGGGGCCAGGATGGCCGCCAGGGTGATCAGCGAGAGCCAGCCGACTGAGATCCAGAACACCACGCCCATCGGCTGACGCCGCACGGCGCCAGCGTCGACGGCGTCGTCTGCCCGACGCTCGTCGGCGCGCGGGGCGCCGCCGTCGTCGTAGGCGTCAGGCTGTTGCCAGGCTGGCAGAACCACGGCGGATCCTTGGGTCGAGCACCGAGTACAAGAGGTCGACGGCGAAGTTGACCAGCACGAAGGCGACGGCGATGAACAGGGTGATGCCCTGGACGGTGACCAGATCCCGAGCCTCGATGGCCTGAACCAGCAGCATCCCGATCCCCGGCGCTGCGAACAGGTTCTCAACGATCACGGTGCCGCCGAGGAGGAACCCGACCTGTAGGCCCACGACGGTGACCAACGAGAACGACGACGGCCGGAAGGCGTGGCGGAAGAGCAACCGGGGTGTGGAGATGCCCTTCGACCGAGCCAACGAGACGTAATCCTCGTTGAGGGTGGTGATCATGTCCCCCCGCAAGAGGCGCATGAAGATGGCCACCTGGGAGAGGGCCAGGGTGAAGGCCGGCAAGAAGGCGTAGCGCAGGTTCTCCGCTGGGTTCTGGGTCAGCGGCACCCATCCCGATGCCGGGAAGAGGTGGAACTTGACGGCGAAGACGTAGATGAGAAGAAGCGCCATCACGAAGCTCGGGATGCCGATGAGGACAAAGGTCAGCCCCGAGGAGACCTGGTCCACCGGTCGGCCGGCTCGGTAGGCAGTGAAGACGCCGCCGGGGATGGCCAGCACCAGGGAGATGACCATGGCCAGCACGATGAGCTCGAGGGTAACCGGCAGGTACTGGGCCAGCTCGGTGCGAACCGACATGTTGTTGGCGTACGAGTAGCCGAGGTTCCCGTGCAGCACGTGGCCCAGCCAGATCCAGAACCGCACGATGATCGAGTGGTTGAGGCCCAGCTCGGCGTCGACGGCGGCGATGGCCTTGGCGCTCACGCCACTCGGCCCGAGCATGGCCAGCGCCGGGTTGCCCGGCAACAGGCTGGTCAGCAGGAACGTGAGGAAGGCGACGGCCAACAGTGTCAGGATGAGGCCGCCGAATTTGCGGACCAGAATCAAAGGATGCCCTCACTGGGCACCGACTCCTCTGCCCCCCGGGGGGATGGGGGGCAGAGGAAATGCGATGGACGATGCTGGCCGACGAAGTCGCTCACGTCGCTGTACGTGTCCTTCCGATTGGTCGGGTCTACTTCGAGTAGAGGTAGGCCCAGTCGATGACCGGATCGAGGCCGGACGAGGCGCCGGGAAAGAGCTTGGCCCCTCCGACCTTGCTGGAGTTGTAGACCCATCCTTGATTGGTGCTCATGAGGAAGATGACCGGCACCTGCTGGTCGAACACGGCGTCGATGGAGTCAGTTGCCGCCTGGGTGCACGCCTTGGTCTGGCATGCGGCCAGGGCCGAGATGGCGTTTTGGACGGTGGTGTTGTTGAACTTCGTCCAGTTCGTCGCGTCGACCGAGGGGGCGAGGTAGTTGTGGTTGAACAGGGCGTAGGGCACGTTGGACCCCCAGCCGAACCAGAACGCCTGGGTGCCACCCGAGAGGGCGGCGCCGACCAGCGAGCCCTCACTGAGCGCGTTCAGCGAGACGTTGAAGCCAACGGCATTCCACTCAGCTTGGGCCACCTGCACCGCCGCCGTCGACGACGGGTCGCCCGAGATGTAGTCCAGCTGCAGGTCGATGGGCGACCCGACCGCCGCACCGTCCGAGCGGCTTGAGTCGTTCTCGTAGCTCTTGACGAGCGCCTTGGCCTTGGAGGCGTTGTTGGCCGGGAACTTGGCGGCCAGCGCTGCCGAGTAGTACGGGCTACCCGCCGGGTAGTACTGATTCATTGTCTGGATGACCTTGGCCGCCCCCTGCGAGGCCTTGATGGCCGAGGCGTTGGTCGCGTACGCCAGTGCCTGGCGCACCCGGAGGTCGTTGGTCGGGGGCTTGGCCGTATTGAGGAACCAGCCGTAGCCGCCGGTGTTGGCGCTCAGGATCTTCACGTCAGGGATCCGCAGGGCCTGAGCCAGGACCGGCGCCTCGATGCTCTGGTACCCGACGATCCCGCCTGACTCCAAGGTGGCGTTGCGGGTGGCCCCGCTCACGATGATCTTGAGGATCAGTCCCGAGAGGTAGGGCAGCTTGGCGCCTGACGACGTCTTACGCCAGTAGTACGGGTTGGCCTTCAGCACCAACTCGTTGTTGGGCTCCCAGGACGAAAGGTAGAAGGGCCCCGTGCCGTCCGGGTGGGCGGCCCAGTCGGTGCCGTACTTGGCCATGATGTCGGGGTTGAAGGTGAAGAAGGTGGTCAGCAGCACCGGGAAATTGGCATCCGCCTGGTTCAAGGTGAAGGCGGCCGACATGCTCGAGGTGGCCGCGACCGACTTGACCTCGGCGAAGGTCGCTGCGGCCGCTGACCCCGTCGCCTGGTAGTACTGGTTGTAGTCATCGACGATGTCGGCCGAGGTGACCGACGTGCCGTCCTCGAACTTGGTGTTGGGACGCAAGGTGACCGTCCACACCGTGTTGGTCGAGTTCGGCGTCACCGACTGGGCCAGGTACGGCTCCGCCGTGCCATTGGCTGCGTACTTTGTCAGCGAGTCGTAGATGGCCTGTTCGACGTCCCCCCCCGAGTAGGCCAGCATCGAGGAGATGCCGGGCACGTAACCCGGCGAATCGGACTCGAGCGCCCAGGTCTGCGTCCCCCCGTACGCCGGACCCGAACTTGCGGCTCCCGCACCCGGGCCAGAACTCAGCGTGATGACTCCGGCTAGGCCCACGGCCAAGGCCGATCCCAGCAACCGCGCCCCTCGCGCACGTCGCATCAGGTACCCCCCCCACTTGCTTGTGCCTCGGTCACGACCGATCGGTCGCGCCGTGGTCTCTTGTTGTGTACTGCATCTGCACTGCGATCGCATGGGTTCGGCAAAGGGCGGCGCCGTCAGCTCTCGTCGACGAACTGGATCGACGCCATTTCCGTCACGAATGGCTGCACCTTGCCCGTCCAGGCCTCCATGTGGGCCAGCGAGTCCCGATACCCCGGGAAGTCGTCCGCTGAGTCGAGGCCGACTTCGATGACCATGTCGAAGTTCCCCGGGTTGTCCATGGCGTTGCGGCCGACGGCCAGCGTCCGGATCTCGGGCACCGCCCCCTTCAAGGCCGCGAGCGCGTCAGCCCCGGCCTGCCGGTCGGCCTCGCTGGCCGACGGGTCGAAGCGGAACATGACGATGTGGCGCAGCACCGATCCCCCTCAGGAGCGCCGACCGGTGAGCGCCGCCGGGGCGTCACCGGGATTGTAAGGAACGTCCATCTCCGCCTCCCGGGTGCGGATCTTCCACCCGCCGTCCTCCAGCACCACATGGTCTCGGTAGACGCCGGTCAGGTGGAACTCCTCATGGTCGCCGTCGATGAGGTACAGGGTCACGTAGGACTGCACCACCACCTCGGTCTCGCCGTCTTCGACCATGAAGAGGTTGGTGAGCAGGTGGCGGCGGCGTTTGGTCAGCGTCTTGTAGCCCTCGGTGTACGCGTTAACCACCGCCTCACGGCCTTGTTGCCCCAGCAGCGAGGCATCTTTCGCCAAGACCGTCCGCAGCATCTCAGTGTCCTGCGAATCGTGGGCATAGCAGTAGCGGAACAGCACTTGTTGGATCTCGACCAGGTCGGCCACTGGCCGCCCCCCTTCTAGACAGGCCGGCTGGGACCTCGGCACGAGGCTCCGCTCCGGCGTGGTTGGCACGCCCCCCCGGGCTAGGACAGGTGGTACACCGCCGCTGCGTTGTCGTGCAGTGCCTTGCGGGCGATCTCCGGCGGGACGTCGGCGAACGCCTTTTGAATGTGCACCTTCGGCAGCTCGGCCGGCGAGGCCGGACCCGGCGACATGCTGGTCGGGTGCGGGTAGTCGGTCTCGAACATGAAGTTGTCCGGGTACGTCGACAGCAGCGGCAGCGTCTGGCGCTCGAACCAGAAGCTCCCGTAGCACTGCCGGGCGAAGTACTCGCTTGGCAGGAGCGGGGACTTGGCCCCATAACCCTTCCAGTGCCAGTCGAGGGACTCCATCAGGTAGGGGATGAAGCCGAACCCGCTCTCGACCGACACGAACTTGAGTCGCGGGAAGCGCTCGCACAGGCCCGAGGTGACGATGGCGGCAATGGAGTCTGCGTTGCTCATGAGACCGAGGGCGGTGCCCCTCGCGGCCACGCTCGGATCGAAGCTGTTGAGCAGGTTCTTCATGCTCTTGGCCGACCCGTCCATGCTGGCCGAGAAGCCGACGTGGAAATTAATCGAGAGCTCCATTTCCTGCGCCGCCGCATACACCTTGTCCCAGTGCGGGTCGGTGAAGGATGGGAGGCCGATCAGCTCGTACTTGTTGGCGAAGAGGATGCCCCGGTGGCCCATCTCCTTGGCTCGTGCCATCTCGGTCACCGACTGGTCGACGTCCCAGAAGGGGAGCATGGCGATCGGGATCAGCCGGTCCGGGTCGGCACTGGCGAACTCAGTTATGAAGTCGTTGTACGCCTGGACACATGCCAGCGAGGCCTCGGCCCCGAGGTTGATGAAGGCGGTCGACTCGAAGCCGATGAGGTTCGGGTACAGGACCTGGGCGTAAATGCCGTATTCGTCCATCCGCTGTAGGCGCTCGGGCGCCAGCCAGGCCCCGGGGTCCACCTCATCGAGCTCGTTCGGCGTCGAAGGCGGGTGCTCCTTCCAACCCGCAACGGCGTAGAAACCCACCGCCATCAGCCAGCGGTCTCCGATGCGCCAGTGGGTGTGATGGGTCTCGGGGTTCGTCTCGACGTGCGGCGCGATGTCGGCGAACTTGCGAGGCATCCGTGACGTCCACAGGTCCGGCGGCTCGGTCACGTGGGTGTCGGTGTCGATGACCCGGATGGCCTCCAGGGTGTTAGCCACGGTCAGTCCTTTCCGCTCGTCCACGGTTGGACCGCTGGGCCGCCCAGCACCAGGCGTGGCCCGCTGCTGGCAGCAAAGCTGGTCCGGCGCCCCCCCGAGGTACAGAGCCTTCCTCAACTGCGGTTCTACTGCGTAGGTCGGCCTACCGCACCGTTCCCACCTCACGACCATAACGGTGGCAAGTGGCCCCGTCAAGGAACAATATTACGTCAATCAGTACCGCTCTCAGTTCCCTTCTTGCCCGCCTAGGTCCATCCAGAGCCGGGGGTTGTCGCAGGCCATCGCCGCCTTGCGCTGGTCCGACAGGTCGTCGCGCTGGAGGAATTCCTCCAGCGAGGTGGCCTGCGCGGTGAGGCTCTTGTGGGGCCAGTCCGAGGAGAAGACGATGTTGGCGTCGCCGATCTCGTCGGCCACGCGCCCGACCTCGACGTCGTCGGGGAAGGCAGCCACGAAGCACTGCCGCCGGAAGATGTCGCTCGGCTCGAGGTCATCCACCCGGGCGTCGGGGTACCGGTGGCCGATGTGGTCGAGCAGGGCCAGCCAACCCGGGAGCCACGACAGATGCGCCTCGAGCAGGCCGACCCGCAGGCGGCGGTGGGCGGTCAGGACCCCGCCCAAGATGAGGTCCATGACCGCCAGCTGCGGCTCGACCGAGTGGGCGCACAGGTACAGCATCGAGTGGTGGCCGGCGTAGCGGTTGATACCGACGGTCGTCGGTCCGGCTCCGACCGCGGACTCGTGGAAGGCCAACGTGATGCCAAGGTCCTCCATGGCCGACCAGAGGTCCTCATGGGCGGGGACGCTCCAGCGGGCGTCGCCCGGCGGCGTCGGGTTGGCGAAGACCACGGTCAAGCCGCACTCCTCGCGGGCGAAGCGCATCTCCTCCACGGCCACGGCCGGGTGGTTGAAGGGGGCCATCATCACGGGGCGCAGGCGCCTCGGGTCGGCTGAGGCGAAGTCGGCGCAGTAGCGGTTGTAGGCCCGGGCGCACGCACCGGCCAGCTCCGGGTCCTCGATACTCGAAAAGCCGACCATGCCCAAGGTGGGGAAGATGACGTGGACGTCGGTGCCCTGCTGATCCATCATCTCGAGCCGTCGCTTGGCGTCGGTGCTGACCTCTTTGTCCCAAATGGTCTGGGGGTGAAGGGTCTCGTCGGGGCCGTAGGTGGCGCCGAGTCCCCGGTGGTTGGGGGCGCTCGGATAGATGTGCTCGCCCACCTGCATCAGCAGGCGGTCCCCGTCGTGCACGAGCGCCGGCGCTCGGTCGGCGAACGCCGGGTCGATGTAGTCGGACCAGACGCTGACCGGCTCCCAGTAGTGGGTGTCGCAGTCGATGACAGACATGGCCATGGTCTCCTCCCCTGCCGTGCGCTGGCGCATGGTGCGGGCCAGCAAGAACCAATTACCTCATTTGTTACCGTATAGCCCACGGCGCCGGCGCGCCGGGGAGACGGGGACCATGGACGCAGATCGATGGATGACGCCGCCACCGGGGGTGGCCGAGCTGTTCGACCTTTCGGGTTCGGTGGCCCTGGTGACCGGGGGCAGCCGCGGCCTCGGCCGGGCCATCGCCCTTGCCCTGGCGGCGGCCGGGGCCGACGTGGTCGTCGCCAGCCGGCGGCTCGCGGCGTGCCACGAGGTGGCCGAGGCCATCGAGCGATCGACTGGCCGCCGGGCGCTGGCCGTGGCGTGCCACCTCGGTCGCTGGGACCAGATCGACGAGCTGGTCGAAGCGGTCTACGACCACTTCGGCCAGCTCGACATCCTCATCAACAACGCCGGGATGTCCCCGTCCTACGACTCGGTCCTCGACGTGAACGAGAAGATGTTCGACGCCGTAATCGGCGTCAATCTGAAGGGGCCCTTCCGGCTCACGTCCCTCCTGGGAACCCGCATGGCCGCCGCCGGCGGCGGGGCGGTGGTCAACATCAGCAGCATCGGAGCCGTGTTCCCCCGCCCCAATGCCATTCCGTACGCGGCCGCCAAGGCCGGGCTGAACGCCATGACCGTCGCATTCGCCCACGCCTTGGCCCCGACGGTACGGGTCAATGGGATCATGCCGGGTGCCTTCCTCACCGACGTCACCGGGTCCTGGGATGCCGATGCCTTCGCCCATGCGGCCTCCACGGTCTTGGCCCTCGGCCGGGCAGGCCGACCCGAGGAGATCGTCGGCACCGTGCTGTACCTGGTCAGCCGGGCCTCGTCGTACACGACGGGCTCGATCGTCACCGTCGACGGCGGCGCCACTGATGCGCCGGCCTGACGCTTTCCCCTTTCGGTACCAGATAGGGACTTTCCGTACCGTAGCGAATCTCCTATATTTGGGCCGCCTCCGGCGCGACGCCGGCCGGGCCGGTGCGCAACCGAGGGGGCGCACCGCACAGAAGGAGGGGATGCCATGCAACCGGAGCGCTACTCGTTCTTGCAGGTGGAGATCCGCGACGGGATCGGGTTCGTCACGTTCAACAAACCTGAAACCGGCAACAAGTGGGCCCGGGCCGAGGAGTGGGAGATGGACGAGCTCCCCGGCGACCTGGCCGGCGACGACCGGATCCGGGCCGTCGTGATCACCGGCAGCGGCGACACGTTCTCAGGCGGCGCGCACCACGCCGATGACCCCTTCGATGCCTTCGACTACTACGACCGCTCGGTCAAGATCTTCGCCGCCTACATGGACCTCGACAAGCCCGTCGTCATCGCCCTGAACGGACACGCCAGCGGCTCGGGTCTCACACTGGCCATGTTCGGCGACATCGTGGTGGCCGAGCGCCACGTCGAGTTCCGCGACGCCCACGTCCTGGGCGGCGTGGTCACCGCCACCGGGCCGTTCCTCTGGCCACCCTCGATCGGCCTCATGCGCTCGAAGCGCTACCTGCTGACCGGCGACACCTTCAGCGCCGAGGACGCCGAACGGTTCGGCCTGGTGTCCGAAGTGGTCGACACCGGTGCCTCCCTGGGCCGGGCGACCGAGCTGGCCACCCAGCTGGCCGCTCTCTCGCCCAAGGCGGTGCAGGCCACCAAGCGGGCCCTCAACCGGTGGCTCAAGATGAACTACTCGTCGGTCTTCGAGCACGCCCTCTCACTCGAATTCATGACCTTCCCGGCCGCCGAGCGCGGGTACGGACAAGGCGTCGTCCACTGACACCGGCCCGCGGCGAGTCCTCGGACAGCGCACGGCTGCATGGGGGGACCGATGGATGAACCCGTGCTGGTGACACGCCCCGAGCCGGGCATCACCGTGGTCACGTTGAACCGGCCCGAGCGACTCAACGCGCTCACCAACGAGATGCTCGAACTCCTGCTGGGCATCCTGGGCGAAATCGAGCGCGACCCGCAGTGCCGGGCCGTGATCCTGACCGGGGCCGGCCGCGGCTTCTGCGGAGGGCTCGACCTGCAGGCCAACGCCCAGGCCATCAGCCAGGTGGGCGACCGTGTCGAGGACTCCGTCGCCTGGGCCGAGCGCTTCGGCGCCCTAGCCCCGGCCCTGCGGAACCTGCGCCAGCCGGTGGTGGCCGCTGTGAACGGGCCGGCCGCCGGGGGGGGTCTGGTGCTGGCGCTGGCCGCCGACATCCGGGTGGCATCGAGCGACGCGCTCTTCCTGAACGGCTTCATCAACACCGGGGCTTCGGGCTGCGAGCTCGGTTTGAGCTATCTGCTCCCCCGCCAGATCGGCATGGCACGGGCCATGGAGCTGGCGCTGACCGGGCGGCCGATCGACGCTGGCGAGGCCGAGCGGATAGGCCTGGTGGCGTCGGTCACCGCGAGCGACGTCGTCGAGGCGGCGGCGGTCGTCGCCCGACGGATCCTCGAAGCGACAGCCTTCGGGGCCGAACTCACCAAGAGCCTGATGTGGGCCGGCATGGCCAGCGCCAGCTTGGAGGCCACGGTGGACCTCGAGGCCCGGTCGCAGGTGCTGGCCCTCATGACCCCCGAGGCCGCCGAAAAGCGGGCCGCCTTCACCGGGCAGTTGGCCGCCCGACGGCGGGATGTGGATGGGTCGGGCGATGGGCTACCCGGGATCTGAGGGATCAGTGGCGCGAACCGAAGCCGTAGCGGTCGTTCGGGCCGAGCACGGCGTACTCGAAGAGCCCGTAGCCCACCTCGCCGTCGAGCTCGAAGCGGGCCAGGCTGTCGACCAACCCGTAGGCGCCAGCCGACGTCTCGGGGTCGCCCAGGTCGTAGCGCCGGCTCTGGACGACGAGTGGCCCCTGGTACATCCCGTGCCGCCAGTCCCGGTCCATCCCGTAGCCGGTTCCGAGGGCCAAGTACGAGTTGGCGAGCGGTGTCACCTCGATGGTCAGTTCCGGGCCGTCAAGGCGGCGGAACGACAAGGTGGCATGGTCGACCCACCGGGTCCCGGACACGAAGTGCAGCTCGTGCTCGGGGCGCCCCAGGCGCTGAGGGGGGCGCTCGTCGCCGTTGGCCCAGACGCGCACGCCCTCCTCCAGGGAGCGGTCAGCGAATCGGTCCTCGCCGAGCATGTAGAGGATGGACGAGCCAGCGAATTGCATCTGGCAGTAGAGCCACAAGAACCCCTGCGGCTGGTCCGAGGGCCGACCAGCCGGCTCGGCGTCGCCCACCGGGCGGATGCCCCACGAGCGGTCCCGGCAGCCCCACCACTCATCGCCGACCACGTCGACCCGGTGATCGCCGACCCGAAGCCAGCCCTGCCAGCGCCCCGTTTGGAAGAAGCGTGCGGTGTCGGTGATGAGACGGGCCCCCCGGCGATTCTGGTGGGGGAGCTCCAAGTGGGCGGGGATGCCTCCTTCCCACGTCACCTCCATCTCGACCGTCTCCTCGGGTGCATCGCAGCGGAAGGTCAGGCGCTGGAGGCCCTCGTGCACCTCCACCGAGAAGGGCCCGACGACGGGTTGGCCCCGGTCGTCCAGTTCGGCCGAGGCGCGCACAACCTGCTGCACCGACCCTTCGGTGACGGCCACGAAGGCATCCGTGACCCCCAGGTTCGGGTACTGGCCGAGGCCGAACACGGCGAAGAGGTCCTCCCGGCAAGCGTGGAGGTTGAAGTAGTAGCGGTCGTAGAAGTTGCGATCGCTGGTGCCGACCACCCGCACCGGCGCAGCGATCTGGTGGATCGGCAGATCATCGAACGGCGACAGCACTGCATCCTCCTTGCTCAGCTCCCGGGCGGTGGCGCCCAGGCCCCGTGGTCACCCGGTGACGGCCGCCAGCGCCCGCATGGCGGGCAGATGCGCCCCCTCAGGGGAACCGGCCGGGATGATCCCCCGCTCTACCATCATGTCGTTCAGCCGGAAAATGAGCAGGGCGATCCGAAAGGACCCCCAGACGCGGTAGAAGTCGAACCCCACCACCTGCCTCCCGAGCCGCTCCTCGAAACGCTCGATCACCTCGGCCTCGGAGGGAAACCCGGCCGGCTGGCGCTCCCCGAAGCCCACCGTGAAGTTGCGCTCGATGCCGAGCCACCACCCGAGGTCCATCTCGGGGGGTGCGATGGTGGCCATCTCCCAGTCGAGGACGGCCACCGGCTCGAAGTCCCGGTACAAGATGTTGCCGAGGCGTGCGTCGCCCCAGTTGAGGGTGGGGTCGGCAGGCGGGGGGTGGTAAGCCCGCAGCCAGCGGTGGACCTCGTCGAACTGCTCGAGAGTCCGGCCTTGGGCCACCCACTCGAGCATGGCCCCGTCCCGGGCCAGCTGCCCCGCCACCCCGCCCTGGGTGTCCGGACGCTCGAGCATGAAGTCGAGGCCCGCGGCGCGCCAGTCGACCTGGTGGATCCTGGTCAGGATGTCGAAAGAACGGTCGTAGAGGCGGCGGCGCTCTTCGGGTCTGGCCTCGAACAGCCAGCCGGCCCGGGTGTAGGGGGGATGGTCGCGAGGGGCCTGGCCCTCGATGCGCTCCATAACAAAGAAGGGCGCGCCGAGCGGGCTCGTGGCCTCGTCGGCATAGCCGATCACCTCGGGCACGGGGATGCCGGGCACCGGGCCGAGGGCCCGCAGGACCAGCTGTTGCATCTCGAGATCGTGCTCCATGAAGAGCGAGTAGCCGGTCGGGCGGACCCGGGCGACGTAGCGGCCCGGCGGCCCGACCCTCTCGGACCAGGTGGCGTCGAAGAGGATCGTCTCGCTCGAGAGGCCTTGCCGTGGCATGCCGAGCAGGGTGACCTCGACCGCGCCCTGATCGGGGCGGATCGACGCCAGCCACCTCTCCAGCTGGCCTCGGGTGGCGGTCGGATCCCGGGTGGTCGGCACCGGCACGGGCGCCATTGTGGCATCAACCCCCGCCCGGCGCCGCGAGCCTGCGTCGCGTCTCGACCCCGACCCGCACCGGAGCGGCCCGGTAGGGTGGCCGACGCCTCGAACCCCGACCCGGGAGCAACCAGTGCCCGTCCTTGAGAGCACCATCGACCGCGGCGGCGAGGACTACGCCACCAACCGCGCCGCCCTGCTGGCCCTGATGGGCCGGCACGCCGAGCAGCTGGCACTCTCGCAAGCCGGCGGGGGCGAGCGATACCAGACGCGCCACCACGACCGAGGCCGCTTGCTCGCTCGGGAGCGCATCGAGCTGCTAGTGGACCGAGACTCGGCGTTTCTCGAGCTCTCCCCGGTTGCCGCCTGGGGAACCGAGTTCCAGGTTGGGGGCTCGATCGTGACCGGTGTGGGGGTGGTCTCGGGCGTCGAATGCGTGCTGATCGCCCACGACCCGACGGTGCGCGGCGGCACCATGAACCCCTACACCTTGAAAAAGAACCTCCGGGCCCTCGAGATCGCCCGGGTCAACCGTTTGCCGCTCATCAATCTGGTCGAGTCGGGCGGTGCCGACCTGCCCACCCAAGCCGACTTATTCGTGCCGGCCGGCCAGATCTTCCACGACCTGACCGTGCTCAGCCACCTCGGCATCCCGACTATCGCACTGGTCTTCGGCAACTCCACCGCCGGTGGCGCCTATGTCCCGGGCATGTGCGACTACTCGGTCATGGTGGACCGGGGGGCCAAGGTCTTCCTGGGCGGACCGCCGCTGGTCAAGATGGCAACCGGCGAGGAGTCCGACGACGAAGAGCTGGGCGGCGCTGCCATGCATTCCCGGGTGTCGGGGCTGGCTGACTACTTCGCCGTCGACGAGGTCGACTGCATCCGGCTGGGCCGCCAGATCGTGGCCGACCTCTCCTGGCGCAAGCTGGGGCCCGGTCCGAGCCGGCCGGTGGCCGAGCCCCGCTACGACCCCGACGAGCTATTGGGAGTGGTGTCGGCCGACCTGCGAATCCCCTTTGACCCCCGCCAGGTCATCGCCCGTGTGGTCGACGGGTCGGTCTTCGACGAGTACAAGCCGCTCTACGGGACCAGCCTGGTCACCGGATGGGCTGCCGTCCACGGCTACCCCATCGGCATCCTGGCCAACGCCCGGGGGGTCCTGTTCAACGAGGAGGCCAAGAAGGCGAGTGAGTTCATCCTGCTGGCCAACCAGACAGACACCCCGCTGCTCTTCCTTCACAACACGACCGGCTACATGGTGGGCAAGGAGTACGAGCAGCTTGGCATGATCAAGGACGGCGCCAAGATGATCAACGCTGTCAGCAACTCGACGGTGCCCCACCTCACGGTGATCATCGGTGCCTCCTATGGGGCCGGCAACTACGGCATGTGCGGCCGTGCCTACGGGCCGCGCTTCCTCTTCACCTGGCCCAACGCCAAGGTGGCGGTCATGGGCCCCCAGCAGCTGGCCGGGGTGCTCTCCATTGTGGCCCGACAGTCGGCGGAGGCGGCGGGACGGGCCTTCGACGAAGAGGCCGACGGGGCCCAGCGCCGGGGTGTCGAAGAGCAGATCGAGCGCGAGTCCCATTCCCTGTTCATGACGGGCAAGCTCTACGACGACGGGATCATCGACCCCCGAGACACCCGGACCGTGCTCGGCATCGCCCTTTCGGCAGTGCACTCGGGCCCGGTCGAAGGCCGGCGTGGCTTCGGGGTGTTCCGGCTGTGAGCGGCGCCGACCAGGCCAGCCCGGTGGTGCGGCCGGTGACCAAGCTGCTCATCGCCAACCGGGGCGAAATCGCCCGGCGTGTCATGCGGACGGCCCGGCGTCTCGGCATCCCGACGGTGGCCGTTTACTCGGACCCCGACCGGGACGCTCCCTTCGTGCGCGAGGCCGACGAGGCGGTGCGCCTGCCCGGCGCCACGCCCGCCGAGACCTACCTCGACGGGGCCGCCATCGTGGCGGCAGCGACCGCAACCGGCGCCGACGCGGTGCACCCTGGCTACGGTTTCCTCTCGGAGAACGAAGGCTTCGCCCGAGCCTGCGCGGAGGCCGACCTGGTCTTCGTCGGTCCCTCCCCCGAAGCCATCGGGGCCATGGGCTCCAAGCTGTCGGCCAAGGAGCTGATGGGCACCGCCGGCGTGCCGGTGCTGCCAGGCGCCTCGGTGACCGACCCGGATGAGGCCCGGGCGACGGCCGACCGGCTGGGCTACCCGCTCTTGGTCAAGGCGGCCTACGGCGGTGGCGGTAGGGGCATGCGGGTGGTGCGCTCGTCCGAGGAGGTGGCCGAGGCGGTGGCTTCGGCGGGGCGGGAGGCCGGGGCCGCCTTCGGTGACCCGACCGTCTTCTTGGAGCGCTTCGTCGATGACCCCCGCCACATCGAGGTGCAGATCTTCGGGGACACCTTCGGCCGGGTGGTCCACCTCTTCGAACGCGAATGCTCCATCCAGCGGCGCTACCAGAAAATCATCGAAGAGGCCCCCTCGCCGGCCGTCGACCCCGAGCGCCGGAGTGCCCTGGGTTCGGCGGCCGTCACCGCAGCGCGCACGCTCGGCTATGTGGGGGCCGGCACTGTTGAGTTCGTGATGGACCAGGCCGGCGACTTCTTTTTCTTGGAGGTGAACACCCGGCTCCAGGTGGAGCACCCCGTGACCGAGGAGGTGACCGGCCTCGATCTGGTCGCCCTCCAGCTCGAGGTGGCCGGCGGCGCACCGCTGCCCGAGGCCGTGCTGGCGGCCGGTCTCTCTGGCCATGCCATCGAGGCGCGCCTCTACGCCGAGGACGTGGCGGCCGGCTTTCTGCCGGTGAGCGGCACCCTGTCAACGGTGGCTATCCCGGCCGGCCCCGGGGTGCGGGTGGACAGCGGAGTGGAGGACGGCTCGGTGGTGAGCACCCACTACGACGCCATGCTGGCCAAGGTCGTGGCCTGGGGCGAGACCCGGGCAGTGGCCGCCAGCCGGCTGGCCGACGCCCTGGCCGGCGCACGGCTGCACGGCCTGGTCACAAACCGCGACCTGTTGGTCGGCGTGCTTCGCCACCCCGAGTTCCTGGCCGGGCACACTGACACCGGTTTTCTCACCCGTCACGATCCGGCCGCCCTCGGTCGACGCCTGCCTCCGGCCGGCCGCCGACTGCACGCGCTGGCCGCCGCGGTGGCCGGGCAGGCCGAGCGGCGCCGGGTGGCGCCGGTCCAGCCGGCTGTCCCCTCGGGCTGGCGCAACGTGGGCGACGGCTTCCAGACGACGACGTTCGCCGACGCCGAGGGGACCCTCGAGATCCGGTACCGTCTGGGCGACCGGACCGCCTTCGAGCTGGACGGCCAGCCCGTCCCGGGCGCCACCGTGCACCGGGCCTCGCCGAGCGAGGTGGTGCTCAGCACGGACGGGGTGCGCCGCACGGTGGCGGTGGCGCGCGCCGGCGCCACCTGGTTCCTGGACAGCCCGCTCGGCTCCTCGACCCTGACCGAGGCGGAGCGCTTCCCGCTGCCCGAGGCGGCCGGCTCGGCCGGCTCGCTGCTCGCCCCCATGCCCGGCTCGGTGGTCCGGGTGTTGTGCGCCGAGGGCGACATCGTCGAGGCGGGCCAGGTGCTGGTCGTGCTCGAGGCCATGAAGATGGAGCATGCCGTGCGCAGCCCGACCGCCGGCACGGTGGTCGCCGTGCGGGTGACGGCCTCCCAGCAGGTGGAGACGGGTGCAGTGCTGGCTGTGGTCGACGAGGGGGAAGGGGGACCCGATGACTGATGCCTGGGAGCACGAGGTGGTCCACTACGAGATGGTGGACCAAGTGGCCTGGCTCACCATCGACCGGCCGGAGGCCCGCAACGCGCTCAACCAGGCGGTGCGCGAAGGCCTGTGGGCCGGTGCCAGACGCTTCGTGGCCGACGACCAAGCGGCCGTGCTCGTCCTGACGGGAGCAGGGGACACGGCCTTCTGCGCCGGCGCCGACCTGAAGGAGATGGCGGCAACCTCGCTGCAGGTACCCCCTGTCGATCTGATCCCACAGTTCGGCCGCAACATCGTCGTCGACAAGCCCACCATCGCCGCCGTCAACGGCCTGGCCTTCGCCGGCGGCTTCGCCCTGGCCCAGACCTGTGACTTGTGCGTTGCGTCCGAGCACGCCCGCTTCGCCGTGACCGAGGCCCGAGTGGGCCGAGGTTCCCCGTGGGCCGCCTCGTTGGCCTGGATGGTCCCACCCCGGGTGGCACTCGAGATCCTGATGACGGCCGAGCCACTCGACGCCGAGCGGGCCTACCAGATCGGGCTCGTGAACGAGGTGGTGGGAGCGGCCGACCTGCACGCTCGGGTGCAAGCCCTAGCCCGTGGCATCGCTTCCAATGCCCCCCTGTCGGTGCGGGCGGCCAAGCGGATGGTCTACGCGGTGGCCGATGCGGTGCGCGGGCCGGAGGCCTTCGCCCTGGCCGAGGCGATCTGGGAGCCGGTCTACATGAGCGAGGACGCCCAGGAAGGTCCGCTGTCGTTCGCCGAGAAGCGGCCGCCTCGCTGGCAGGGACGGTGACCACCCCGGCCATCGAGGCGGTGGCGGTCGACCTGGCGGCCGAGGCCGGCGCGCTCGAGGCCCTGCTCCTGCCTCTCGACGAGCGTTCCTGGTCGCTCCCCACCCCGGCCGACGGCTGGTGCATCAAGGACCAGGTGAGCCACCTTGCCTATTTCGACGACGCTTGCCGCGTAGCCCTGGTCGAGCCTGCGGCCTTCGTAGCCGACCTCGACGCGGCCATGGCCGACCTCGATGGCATGACGAACCGGGTGGCGGTCGCCCACCGGGACCTGACCGGGGCCGAGCTGCTGACCTGGTGGGGGGACGCCCGCTCCGCCATGCTGACCGCCGCCCGGGCCGCCGACCCCTCGGCTCGCGTCCCATGGTTCGGACCGTCGATGAGCGTCGCCTCCCAGCTGACGGCCCGCCTCATGGAAACCTGGGCTCACGGCCAGGACATCGCCGACGCCCTCGGGGTGGAGCGGGAGCCGACCGACCGTCTGCGCCATGTGGCGTTCCTCGGCGTGCGCACGCTGCCCAACAGCTTCCAGGCCCGGGGGCTCCCCCTGCCCGAGGCGTCGGTGCGCGTCGAGCTGGTGGCCCCCTCCGGCGAGTCCTGGGACTTCGGCCCCGCCGACGCGGCCGACCGTCTGCGCGGACCGGCCCTCGACTTCGCCCTGGCCGTGACCCAGCGCCGCCATCCGGCCGACCTGGCGCTGGTGTCCGACGGCCCGGTGGCCCGCCAGTGGCTGGAGATCGCCCAGGCCTTCGCCGGGCCACCGGGCTCCGGGCGGCGCCCCGGACAGTTCGCCGGGGCGGGCCTGTGAGCCCCGCCGGTCCGGCGGCGGGCTCCCCCGGGTCGCCGGTGGTGCGCATCGCCAACTGCTCGGGCTTCTACGGCGACAGGCTGGACGCCGCCCGTGACCTGCTGGCCGGGCCCGACCCGATCGATGTGCTCACCGGGGACTACCTCGCCGAGCTCACCATGCTGATCCTGTGGAAGGCGCGCCAGCGGGACCCGGCGGCCGGCTACGCCCGGACCTTCGTGACCCAGATGGAGCAGGTCCTCGGTACCTGTTTGGAGCGCGGCGTGCGAGTGGTCACCAATGCCGGCGGCCTGAACCCGACCGGCCTGGCCGACCGGCTGGCCGAGGTGGCCCGGGGACTCGGCCTGGCCCCGGCCATCGCCGTGGTGGAGGGCGACGACCTCTTCGGGCGCCTAGGGGAGCTCCAGGCAGGCGGCGAGGCCTTCGCCAACCTCGACACCGGCCAGGCGCTGGCCGACAGCGGCGTGGACCCGGTCACGGCCAACGCCTACCTCGGGGGCTGGGGCATCGCCGAGGCCCTGGCCGGCGGGGCCGACGTAGTGGTATGCCCCCGGGTGACCGACGCCGCCCTGGTCGTGGGCCCGGCCGCCTGGTGGCACGGGTGGGGCCGGCACGACTGGGACCGCCTGGCCGGGGCGGTGGTGGCCGGGCATATCGTCGAGTGCGGGCCCCAGGCCTGCGGGGGGAACTACCCCTTCATCGACGAGCTGCCCGACAACCGGTACCCGGGATTCCCGATCGCCGAGGTGCGCGCCGACGGGTCGGCGGTCATCACCAAGCAGCCGGGCAGCGGCGGGGCGGTGACGGAGGGCACGGTCACCGCCCAGCTGCTCTACGAAATCGGCGGGGCCGCTTACCCCAACCCCGATGTGGTGGCCCGCTTCGACACGGTCGAGCTCGCGGCGGACGGCCCGGACCGAGTGCTGGTCCACGGGGTCCGGGGCGAGCCGGCCCCCGCTGAGCTGAAGGTGGCCCTCAATTACCCGGGCGGCTACCGCAACACGATGACGATGGTGCTGACCGGTCTCGACATCGAGGCCAAGGCGGCCCGGACCGAGGCCATGCTCTTCGACCTGTTGGGCGGCCGCGAGCGCTTCGCAACGGTCGACGTGGCCCTTGTCCGCCACCAGCAGCCGGGGGCCGACGACAACGAACTGGCCACCGCCGACCTGCGGATCACCGTGCAGGACCCCGACCCCGCCGCGGTCGGTCGCCGGTTCTCGAGCGCGGTGACCGAGCTGGCCCTGGCCAGCTATGCCGGATTCTTCACCCGCACCCCGCCTGGCGACGCAAGCGCCTACGGCGTCTACTGGCCGGCCTTGGTGGGCGCCAGCGCCGTCCACCACACGGTCACCCTGCCCGACGGGAGCGTGGTGCCCATTCCTCCGACCGAGCCCGGTCCCGCGGTGGTCGTGCCGGCGGGCGCCCTTCCGCCCTCGGTGGCCTTCGGGGGCCCGACCACCAGGGTCGCCTTGGGGGCGGTCTGTGGCGCCCGCTCGGGCGACAAGGGGGGGAATGCCAACGTGGGCCTGTGGACCTGGGACGACAACCTCTACGCCTGGATGCTCGGCCAGCTCACGACCGACGCCCTACGTCGGCTGGTACCCGAAGCAGCCGGTCTGGCCATGACCCGGACCGAGCTGCCACGGCTGCGGGCTCTCAACTTCGTGGTCGAGGGCATCCTGGGCCTGGGGGTCGCCTCCTCCACCCGCTTCGACCCCCAGGCCAAGGGGCTGGGAGAATTCGTCCGCTCCCGGCCGGTCGAGTTGCCGGCCGCCCTGGCCACCCACTGCCGAACGGCGGTCTGAGGTTCAGGCGGCTCAACGTGGCCGCGTCCATGGGCCGCGGACAGTGACCGTCACCGTCACCCTCTCGCCATGGGCATGCACCTCTCGAGGCGCGCGGATTTAGTAGGAGCGGGGCAGACCGAGGGTGTGCTGGGACACGAAATTGAGCACCATCTCCCTGCTCACCGGGGCCACCTTGAGCAGCCGGGTGATGCCCCACATCGTGGCCAGGCCGTACTCGGTGGCCATCCCGTTGCCCCCATGGGTCTGGATCGCCTGATCGAGCGCCACCCCGGCAGCGTCGGCGGCGGCCAGCTTGGCCATATTCGAGCACTCGCCGGCGTCCAGACCGTGGTCATAGAGCCAGGCCGCCTTGTCAGTCATGAGGCGAGCCAGCTCCACGTCGATGGCCGCCTTGGCCAGAGGGTGGGCCACCCCCTGGTGGCTGCCGATGGGCACCCCCCACACCGAGCGCTCCTTGGCATAGGCCGCCCCCTTGCCCAGGGCGTAGCGGCCGATGCCATTGCTCAGGGCTGCCGTCAGTATGCGCTCGGGGTTGAGGCCGGCGAAAAGGGTGGCCATGCCGCTCCCCTCCCCGCCAACCAAGCGGTCGGCACTCACCTCGACCTGGTCGAAGTAGAGGGTGAACTGCTTCTCGGGGGCTGTGATCTCGACCGGGATCATTTGGCGGGTGAGCCCGGGGGCGTCGGTATCGACCACGAAGAGGGACAGTTGACCCCGCCCGGTCACCTCGTCGATGCCGGTGCGGGTGACCACCAGCATGCGATCGGCCTCATCGACCCCCGAGATGTAGTACTTGGTGCCCGAGATCGACCACCCCGTGCTGGTCTTGGTGGCCACGGTCGAGATGCGGTGGCTGTTGGTGCCGGCATCGGGCTCGGTGATGGCGAAGGCCATCTTGCTTGTGCCGGCTCCAAGGCCCGGGAGGAACTGCTCGCGTTGTTCCACCGTGCCGAAGCGGGCGATCACCGAGCCACAGATGGCCGGAGAGACCAGGAGCAGCAGCAGCGGCGAGCCTGCCGCGGCGCACTCCTCGCAGACCAGAGCCAACTCCGCGATGCCCATGCCGCCCCCGCCGTATTCAGTCGGCAGGTTGACCCCGACGTAGCCGCCCTCGGCCAGTGCGCCCCACAGCTCAGAGGCCTTCTCGCCCGAGCGGGCCTTCTCCACGTAGTAGTCGTGGCCGTACCGAGCAGCGATGCCGGCCACCGTCTTGCGCAGCATCTTGCGCTCTTCCGTTTCGACGAAGTCCATCCCAAGATCCTACGAGGCAGGGCTGTCCGGTGCCGGGGGAACGTCGACATCGGTGACTCGCATGCGTGCTCCCATCAGGCGCGCCGCGTCAGCTCATAACGACGGAATCAGCCCCCCCGGAAGATCGGTTCGAGATCGCCCCACATCGTC